>ERZ1046740.796-NODE-796-length-24662-cov-7.734506_pt1 | contig 24662 bp, 27 predicted proteins | sample MGYA00383093_ERZ1046740 | MGnify/ENA primary metagenome ERZ1046740 (study PRJEB29581, sample SAMEA5548363) | metagenome | biome: marine; feature: coastal; material: water | depth 25 m | study: Short-term variability in the microbial, nano- and picoplankton... | reverse complement strand
TTCGCATAAAGACTCGTGCAAAGCACTGTCTTTATTTTAACCGTTGTAACCAATACTCAAACAGAAACTACAAACATTTGGGGCACAATCCAGATAAAGTAAAGTTCACTTCATTGACTTTGTAATTGTTCGGAATTTTATAAGAAGGTTTAACATCATCAAGACAGGTGACAGAGTTGCATTTTTGACAACTAAAATGGATGTGATCGTGGTTATGTTCTACCGAGCACGATTGACAACTTGCAAATTTTATTACACCATTTGTGTTAACAATTTTATGAATTAGACCGTCAGATAACAATCTTTGTAAAACACGATAAGTAGTTACTCTATCGCAAAAATCTTGCAGTGCACTTTGAATTTCACTTTGAGAAAGAGCTATCGGTGAGGAAACAATCAATTCTTTGATCTTTGATTTTGCCTTGGTATTCCTTGGTTTCATAATTCCTTTTTTAATAACTAATGCATCATTATTGCGTTAACAAATATAATGATTACTTTTGCAACAATGTTGCATTAAATGCTAACCAAAATGAAAATAACAACATTAAAGACAGATAAAATTGGAATATTTGCAAGTACACTTTGCATGATACATTGCATTGCAACCCCATTTTTATTTTTTGCTAAGTCATGTTCGGCAGCTTGTTGTGAATCTAGCCCAAATTGGTGGAGTTCATTAGATTTTCTTTTTCTTCTGATATCATTTTTTGCAGTATATCAGTCAAGTAAAAACACTTCCAAAGCTTGGATCAAATATGCAATGTGGATTTCTTGGACGTTTTTACTTGTAGTAATAATGAACGAAAAATCTAACTTATTTCCACTTTTTGAATATGCGATTTACTTCCCATCTGCAATGCTTGTTGTTTTGCATATTTACAATTTAAAATACTGTCAATGCAAGACAGACACTTGTTGCACAAATTAATTATCAAGTTATGCTATGACTAAAAAATTTCTAGTGACCATGTTAAGTGGGTTTTTAGGAGCTGGTAAAACAGCCCTCCTCAACCACATTCTTCACAACAAAGAGGGCTTAAAAGTGGCATTAATTGTGAATGACCGAACCAATTAAACCACAGAACTCACGCTAATCGAGAACATTATTATTGAAGTGATTAGACCAATCATAAAAATATAATAACTGTAGCGCAACAGCATATACTTCCTATTTAGAACCTTTCCCAAGAAATACAAATCGCGAGTTAAGCTTTTATACAGATACTCTTTGTCTTTCATGAGCTCCCCAATACTCCATTCGTAATCTTCTAGAGGCATCTTATGGAAATTACCAAAGAAAATCAAATTCCCTTCTTTGTTTAGTACTTCTTCTCGGCTTAAGACACCATGCGAAGTTTTTGGAATGGTAGATAGAATAGAAACGAGAATTGTGATAATACTAAAAATAATGATCGTTAAACCAGGGTAAATAAGATATGGATTGTTGTCCATTTTTGGAAACAAAGTGGAAAGAACAATCGATATAATAATTGCATTTACGCTAATTAAAGTATTCGCCTTATTATCAGCAATTCTGCTCAGATTTAAATGGTTTCTAAGGGCCACTCTAAACATCGTTTCTACTCCTTTTTCAGGAAGGTCCGCCTTTGCTTTTTTCTTCGCCTTTTTACTCGCTTTTGTAGCTTCTTTTGTTTCGCTTAATTCAACAGATACCGTTTGATCTTCTTCTTTCATTTTGTAGAGTTTGATTAGGTTTTGCTTTTTAATTTCTCCAAAGTGCTCTTTGGCATATGCAGTTTGGTATTCATGATATTCTAAAAACTTAATACACAGATCCAACCAGTCCATTCCATCAGGAGCTTCAGAGTTGTTCATCATCTCGTTCTTGAGCGTCTTGAATGTCGATTCCATGTAATCCTCGCTTCCGAGATGCGACATATCCGCATCCTGGATAATACGTTCTAATAAATCGGATGCCATGTGCGGTATTTTTGTAGCCAGAATAAGACGTTCAATTTCTTGAAGTTGCGCTTCAGATACATCGAAATCCTTCAAGAACTCTTGAGCCATTTTTACTCCATTTTGTTCATGGTCCTTTCTACCCTTGTAATACGCTGCATCATGAAATAAAGCCGCTAAAATTAAGTTGTCTTTGCTTCTATTAGTTATGTCTTCTTCTGATTCGGCTATTAATAAAGCAACCTCAGCAACTGTATTAGTATGCGCGCTATTGTGGTACTCAAATCGGCTATCATGATTTGCATCGATGAATTCTTCAACGTAAACTCTAGCTTTTTCTATTACCGAACTCCTCTTCCTCAAGGTGATTTGATTTTCCTTTTAAACGAATTACAACGTACTTTATTAAAGGTATCAAAGTATAAAATTCTTTTTTTGCCGCATACCATGAACCAAGAATTCGTTTAACCCTTTGAATCCGTATTAATTTAGCCAGTGCATTTATAATTGAAGCATTTGAAAAATCTGTTTATAATGCTTTATATATTCAGTCTTTATAGCAAATACACGGTTCTTAAGGTTTGTAAATAGTATTGCTTTTTTTATACATTCATCCAAATTTTTACATCTATGAAAAAGACCTTACTTGTCATTAGCGCGCTTACTTTATTTGCTTGTGGCGGAACAAAATCAGTTAGCAAAGCTGAACCTGTTCCTGAACCGACTGTAGCGCAATTAGCATCGCATTACACAAATGCAAATGAGGATCAATTAAACAATGGCAAAGCACTATTTGAAAAAGGATGTGACCAATGCCATGGCCTTAAAAAATCATTTGGGGTTTCTAGTGAAAGACTTATGAAAGTTGTGCCAGACATGGTGGGGAAAGCAAATAAAAAAGCTGGTCAGACTTTAATTAGTTCAGAAGGCGGAGAAAACGTTTTACATTATTTACTCGCACTAAACGCAAAATAATACGCCAATCTTAGACCTAAATTGTAAAATCCAAATTTATTCGATTCACCATAGTAAATAGGCTGTAGGTGCTGATCATAAATAAAACTCAAGTTTAAGAAGTGTTGGTTGGAGAATCTGTATTCTCCACCAATAGCTCCTTGAATTCCCAGGATTAAATCATTACTAGGTACACAGTCGTAATCAATGTAATTGGCATCTTTGATTAAATCTGTTTTCACTTTTTTATTGACCACCCAACTCACTGTCGGTCCAAGTCCAACAAACCATTTCCAACCGCATTCTTCACAACTCTGCGCAAACTGATAATTCACCACAAACGGTATTTCAACAAAGTTGTATTTGTATTTAATAGAGGTTCTACCCTCTTGAGCTTCGCCCGGCAGAAAACAATAATAAGGTTCAAGTTCTTCAGTAACCAAAAACTGGCCTGCATCTATCTTTTCAGCATACGCTGAGTTTTGAAAAATAAATCCTGTTTTTAAAAATAGACGTTCTGATAAATTCAATTGAGCAACGAGCCCAACATTTGTAGCTATTTCGGATTGAATAGTATTTATCCCTTCAGTACGCTCTAAATACTCTTTGCCATTTGTGCGATTACCAAACCCAACACCAGCTTCAATACCAATTTTAGTTTGAGCAAAAACAGAAAGTGAAAACCCAAGAAAATATACTAGTGCTATTTTTTTCATCCTTACCCTCCTATTGCAATCATGCTGCGATTTTCTTGATTCAGTTCAGCATCACTAAACTTTTCTTGCGTATCCATTCCTCCGCGTACAGCAAACTTATCCCAAAGTGCCATCTTAATAAACGGCAAAATACTTTCTCCGTTTCTGTGCTTTGCTAAGAGGTCCATTTCATTGTTATCAAAAAGACAGTTCTTCATTTTACCATCTGCAGTAAGGCGCATTCTGTTGCAGCCACTACAAAATGGTGAGGTTACAGTGCTAATGACTCCCCAGGTGCCTGCATAACCATCTACGGTGTAATTCTTAGTTGTGTCATGGGCATTATCGTTTAAACGGATTAAATCTGAACCATATCTAGCTTCAGCCAAATCTAAAATAGAGGCTAACGAAACCAATTTATCAGATTTCCAATTGTTCCCTCCAAAAGGCATAAATTCAATAAAACGCACAGATAGTTTTTTGTATTTAGTAAAATCAATAAAATCAAGGATTTCATCTTCATTAAAACCCTTCATCAATACCACGTTCAACTTAACTTCAAAGTCATGCTCTAAAAGCAATTGCAAGTTCTTCATCACTTTAGAAAAGTGATCTCTTCTTGTGATATGCTTGAACTTATCTTGATCTAATGAGTCTAAACTCAGGTTGATTTTATTCAACCCTATTTCTTTAAAAAGGGAAATGTATTTGTTTACCAAAATGCCATTTGTTGAAATAGCTAATTCAACTGGTAAAGTGCTTAAATTTCTTACTATGGCCTCAAAGTCCTTCCGCACTAAAGGCTCACCTCCTGTTAATCGGATTTTAGAAAAACCATGCGCAACAAATGTCTTAGCGATTGAAAACACCTCTTCTGCCGACATCAACTTCGAGGAAGGCAACAACGGAATTCCATCTGCAGGCATGCAATATGTGCAACGCAGATTACATTTCTCTGTCAATGAAATACGAAGGTAATCGTGAACTCTATTGTGTTGATCTTTAATCATGTCTTCCTCCTCCAATAATTCTGAAAACGTGCAACGCTGCTGGAAATATGGCGTCCATACTCTCTTTAGCGCCATTGGTTGATCCTGGCAAAGCTACTACAAGCATTTTTCCCATTACCCCAACCAAGCTTCTACTGAGCATAGAATAAGGTGTTCGCAATTGACCATAGCTTCGTATCGCCTCCTCCATGCCTGGAATTCTTCTGTCTAACAAAGGTTCTAGGGCCTCAGGAGTTACATCTCTTGGAGATAAACCAGTTCCGCCTGTATAAATTATCAAATTACAGTCGTCTTCTTTATACCATTTTGCAGCATTTTGTATCTCATTTATTTCATCAGGAATAACCTGATAAGCGCTCACCTCTACTCCGTATGATTTGAGTTTTTCTGAAATCGCTAGTCCAGCCTTATCTTCTTTTTGTCCCGCAGAAATAGTATCGCTACAAACAATAACAGCTGCTCTAAGATCCTTTCTAAATTTATCTTTAAAGTCAGATTTTCCGCCTTTCTTATGCAAAAGCTTAATAACTCCAATTTCAATTTCTTTATCGATAGGCTTAAGCATATCATACATGGTCAAGGCAACCACAGAAACACCATGCATTGCCTCTACTTCAACTCCCGTCTTATACATGGTTGAAACTTGCATCAGTACTCTTACTTCCAAGCCTTCAATTTGGTATTCTACCGACGTTTGCTCTACAGGTAATGGATGACAATCGGGAATCATCTCCGCTGTTTTCTTAACCCCAAACAAGCCAGCCGTTTTTGCCATTTCCAAAACATCACCTTTCGGGACAGTCTTGTTGACTATTGCGTCTATAGTTTTTTGTTTGCTCACTTTGACCACCGCTTGTGCCGTTGCCTTTCTTAGCGTTGAAGATTTATGTGTTATATCTACCACATCGTTAAGTTTTAAATTTTGAGTGTTTAGTTTTAAGTTGACTTACAACTCAAAACTTAACATTTACAACTAATTATTTTCTTTCCATTGATGCGAGGCGTCTTCAAAAATCTCTTTCCCGAAAATGGGCACATCAGATTTTATCGCTTCAACTAAATATTCAATCGCATTAAAAACATCTTTTCTTCTTGGAGAAGAAACAAATACAAACAAGCAGATTTCACCGCTATTCACTTTGCCTAAGCTGTGGTAAATGTGCATGCATGTTAAATTGTATTTCTCAAAAGCAGATTCTCTGATAACATGCAGTTTCTCCTCCGCCATTTCTGTATATGAGGTATAATCTATACTTGAAACAATCTTTCCATCTATCTCATCTGCACGTACTTGACCTAAAAAAATATCATGTGCACCTATAGTGGTTTTTGTTTGATGCTTGGCAATTGAGTTTCCAATAAATTCTGTGCTAATCGCACCTTCTATGAAAACTGTTTTCTTCTTTTTCTTATCCATTTCAATCTATTGTATATCCGCCCATTCTGCATTACAATAGGCTATATAATTTGTATTCTTTATTTCTTCTTTTGTTTGAGGAGCTGCGCTCTTTTCACTTTTAGTAAAAGAGACAACATAACTCGAGTTATTCTTTGTATTAAACATCCACAACTTACCGCTTAGCACTTCGCCATAGCCCACAATAATCTTGAGAACTTCATTTGCTTGTGCAACGCCAATAATACCAGGCAGAACACCCAAAACTCCAACGTCATTGCAATTCGGCACACTTTCTGGAGAAGGTGGATTTGGAAAGAGGTCTCTATAATTCGGGCCTTCTTGATAGTTAAAAACACTCACCTGACCTTCAAATTTATGAATCGCACCAAAAACCAACGGTATCAGCAAAACTCTGCAGACATCACTAAGTAAATAACGTATATGTATTTGATCTGTGCAGTCTACAATCACATCGTATCTAGACACTATTTCAACCGCGTTTATGGATGAAATAAGTTTTGGAATTTGATTAAATGTGACTTCGGGATTAAGGCGTTGCAACTTGGCGACAGCACTCTTAACTTTTAATTCACCGATATCTGTGGTATCAAAAAGTATCTGCCTTTGTAAATTAGTTAAACTGACAAAATCTCCATCAGCAACTCCTATCGTGCCTACTCCGGCAGAAGTTAGGTATTGCAATACAGGGCAGCCCAAACCTCCAGCTCCAATAACTAGAACTTTAGCTCCCCCTATTTTTTGTTGACCAATCTCGCCAACTTCTTCTAGAGAATAATGTCTACTGTATCTCTCTTCCATTTCAATTTATTACCCTCCAGAAAATGGTGGTAAAAGTGCAATTTCATTGTAATCACCTAAACTCGCATCTCCGGAAACAATTTGTTTATTGAGTGACATAGAATACGTCAAACTACCCAAACTTGGATACTCTTGAAGTAAATGAGTTTCCACTTCTCTCAATAGAGATCCATTGAATGCTTCAATTTGCAAAGATTCCATCCCTACCAATTCTGCTACCATTCCAAAAAACTGAACTTTAATATTCATACTAATTCTTTAAAATCTTCAGGGCTATTGATATTCATCAAACCATCAACGCCTTTGTATTCAATACTTTTCACTTTTAATTTACCTAACACCGAAAACAACTTTCGTTCTCCATTCTCTATTGCATTTTTAAAAGTTGGAAACGCACTTGCATTGTAAACACCTATCAACGGCATTGATTTCCCTTTATATTTATAGCATGTAACATCTACGTTATCACTATGCTCACTCATAAGGTACTTAAGATCCTGCATTGCTATTTGAGGAACATCACAACTTAGGACTAAGGCATATTCTGTTTTCACCTTTTCAAAACACGAAGCAAGCCCATTAACTGGTCCTTTGCCTTCTTCTAGGTCTTCCACGACTTCAAATCTAAAGCGGGAGAGCCTTTGCTCGTCTCCAGATAGGAGAATGGTATCTGTCAATTGTATAACGGCATCAATACTGTGCTGAATAAAACTCTTTCCTTTCCATTGAATAAATGCCTTGTCTTTGCCCATTCGAGTACTCTTCCCACCTGCCAATATAATCGCTGTTAAACTCATACCAGAAACAGTTTTACACTTGCGATCATTAATACAAGCGACAGCATGTAACGCAGTTGAATAGTGTTCATCTTACCTGAGCCAACATACGCACCTGCTACACCTCCAACAAGAGCAATCCCAACTAAAACAAAAGTTTGTGGGTTTATCGAAGACCCTTTGAGTAAATAGCCTGACATTCCGGAAAGGGAATTGACAAAAATAAAAAGTGAAGAAACTGCTGCAGTCTCTTTCATTTTACCCCAGCCCATTAAAAGTACCACTGGACTTAAGATGATACCCCCACCTATTCCTATCAAACCAGAAAAGAATCCAATAATGCTACCTGCGAGCAAACCTTGCCAAAGTTTTATATTTCTAGTTTCTTCCTTTTCTTTTCCTAAAAATCCGAGCACTCTTAAAACACTGAAGATGAGTAAGACAGCGAGTATCTTTTTGTATAGGTCTACTTCTACCTCTATATACCCGCCAAAAAAAGCAGCCGGTATCGATGCCAAAGCAAATGGGTAAAACAACTTCCATTTAAAATATCCCCGCTTTTTAAACACCCAAAACGAGACACCTGCAACGAAAATATTAAGTAGCAAAGCTGTGGGTTTCATAACATCAGGTGGAAACATAAACAACGCCATTAAAGCGAGGTAGCCACTCGCGCCACCGTGTCCAACACCTGCGTACACAAAAGCAACCAAAGGCAACACTCCTAAAAACCAGTAGATATATGGAAGTTCTAGCAGGTCCATTATTCAAAGGCTTTGTTTTTATTTATAAAATCTATAGTTGCAGCATTCATTTTTTCAAAATGATTTATCAGTTTTCGGCCATATTCCGTTAGAGAAGTCCCTCCTCCATCTTTGCCTCCTATCGCTTTACTAACGACCTCTTCATCGGCATGTTTGTTTACAGAATCGATAAGCTTCCAAGCTTTTTTGTAACTCATATTTAGGTTCTTGGCCGCCTTGCTAAGCGAGCCCGTGGTGTCAATCTCTTTTAGGAGTTTTACACGGCCATTGCCAAGAAGTATACCTTCTTCAGACTCTATCCAAATGCGACTTTTAATTTTGTACATAACCTATTGGATTAAAATACACTCTACCATTTCGCCTTTAGCTACATATTCACGCTCTAGCGAGATATACACTAAAGCATTACTCAACGCATACGTATGCAGCATAGCCGAACTCTGACCTTCCATCACGGCCACTTCATCACCGCAAATAGCGGCTTTTAAAAATTGCGCTCTTTCTCCCTTTTTCACAAAGTCTTTCGTTATTGATTTGTTGACACGCACTAAACCTTGCTTTCTTTTTCCGCTTAATAGGTTTAATGCTTTAATGACATAAACATTAAAGCAGGTTAACGCCGCCGCAGGATTCCCTGGAAGGGCAAACACTAAAGCATTGTTTTTCTTTCCAAAATACAGAGGTTTTCCTGGCTTTTGTTTTATCTTATAGAAGAGTTCTTCAGTTCCTAATTCATTCAATGCTTTGCCAACAAAATCATGATCGCCAACAGAAATACCACCCGAACAAAGAATGACATCGTACGAACTCAACATCTTTCTCAGCTCCTCACGTGTGCTTTCATAGTCGTCCTTAACACGAAATACATCAGATTGTTCAATACCATAATTCGCCAAAGCCGATTGGAGCATTATAGCATTGCTCTCGTAAATTTGACCGTAGTTCAAATCTTGACCCGGAGAAACCAATTCGTTTCCGGTAACGAGAATAGCGACCTTAGGTTTTGGATAAACCGAAACTTCAGCAACGCCTAAAGTGGCCAGATAGCCAATAGCCGCAGCGTTTAAAATTTGTCCTTTCCTTAATGCTAAAGAGCCTGCTACCGTTTGTTCTGCCTTTGGGCGAATATTCGCTCCAACTTTTGGCAGAGGGTTTGCTTTTAATAAGTCTTCTGATACTTCGCAATCTTCTTGCCTTATCACTAAATCTGCTGTAGCAGGAACAGGAGCTCCTGTAAAGATGCGGATCGCTTCTCCTTTATTCAGAAGAGGCTCATGACCATCACCAGCCTTTACTTCCCCAACTAATTTGAAAGTAGTGTTTCCATTTAAATTAACCGCATAGCCATCCATGGCAGATTGCGGAAAAGGAGGCATATCAATAGAGGACATAACATCACCAGACAAAGCAAGTCCAAATGTATGAGCCAGAGTTATCTTAATAGGTTTAGCAACTCTTATATTCTCATCTATTATTTTGAGAGCTTGCTCTACAGAAATCATAAATTCATCGTTATTCCCGCAAAGATATAGCGCTTATTCTTCTACGCAACTATTCCCCAATTAATATTTTTACTACATAAAATGATTCCAAATTGATCAATTTTATGTAGTAAAAATATTATCAATATATGACGTATATCATAATTAGTATTTTTAACGAAGTATAAGTTTACTGCGTAATCCAACACTTTAAAAATGCCGATAAAAAGTTTTATCGCTCACCCTTTAATTGATAGAAAACTTGACTTAGTAAGTGCTCTAGAAGACATTAAAGAATGTGAGGTCATTCCTTCTACGAACAAAGATGTCGTAGTCATTGTAACAGAAACACAAGACAAACAATCCGATATAGATTTAATTGAAAAATTGAATAATCTAGAAAGCCTTCAAATGCTGTCTATGGTTTCGGGGTTTGATAATAAAGTCCAAAATTAATTAGCAGCATGAAGTTCGATAAAATAACAAGTAGAAGAAATTTCTTAAAAAAGATGGCTGCCGCATCTGCCATGGCTACTGCCGCTTCAATATTTCCTGGAATTCTTTTTGCCAATGATGGTGAAGGAGGATTAGATGACAATGGTAACTTAACGTGGAAGAAAGCGCCTTGTCGTTTTTGTGGCGTGGGTTGTGGTGTTCTTATTGGCGTTGAAGACGGAAAAGCCGTTGCCGTAAAAGGCGACCCTAATTCTTCTGTAAATAAAGGGCTGTGCTGCGTTAAAGGCTACCATTCCGTAATGGCCATGTATGGGAATGATCGTTTAACGAAACCGTTGGTTAAGAAAAACGGTGTTATGGTAGAAACTACGATGGATGAAGCTCTTGAGTTGATTGCCTCGAAAATGAAAAGTACCATTAAAGAACATGGCAAAGACTCTGTCTCTGTATATGGTTCAGGCCAATGGACTATTCCTGATGGTTATGCCGCAAGTAAGCTTTTTAAAGGCTGTATTGGAACAAACAATGTAGAGGCCAACGCAAGAATTTGCATGGCAAGTGCGGTTACTGGGTTTTTAACAAGCTTTGGATTAGATGAGCCTATGGGCTGTTATGAAGATATCGATCATGCAGATGTGTTTATTCTTTGGGGAAATAACATGGCAGAAATGCACCCCGTTCTTTTCTCGAGATTATTAGATCAAAGAATGAATCGAGGTTCAAAAATTATTGACTTTGCAACGAGAACTACCCGCACAAGTATGGCGGCAGATAAGTCTATTTTATTTAAGCCTCAAACGGATTTAGCAGTAGCCAATGCTATTTGTTATGAAATCATAAATAACAATTGGGTCAATAAAACTTTCCTAGAAAATCATGTGAGTTTCAGCAGTGGATTAACGGACATAGGTTATGGTTTAGAGGATCATTCAAACTTTAAAGACAAGGAAACCAAAATTGATTTTGTTGCGTACAAGAAATTCCTCGAAGATTACACTCCTGAGAAGGTTGAAAAGATGTCTGGTGTCTCTGCGAAGGACATAAAATACATGGCCGCTCAATATGGCGATCCTAGCAAAAAAGTAATGTCGCTATGGTGTATGGGTATGAACCAGCACTCGAGGGGAACATGGATTAACAATCTGGTTTATAACATACATTTATTAGTGGGTAAGATTTCTACTCCAGGCAACAGTCCTTTTTCTTTAACAGGACAACCAAGTGCTTGTGGTACAGTAAGAGAAGTTGGAACTTTAACACATAAACTCCCTTATGGAGTTGTAATGAAAGAGGGTGCTCGTAAAAAAGCAGCTGAGATTTGGGATGTACCTGTTTCTAATATAGACCCTAAGCCTACTTACGACACTGTTGAGATGTTTAGAGCCTTAGACCGAGGAGACATTAAGTTCATGTGGATTCAGGTTACAAACCCAATGGTAACGCTTCCAAAGCTGAACCGTTACCGTGAAGGCATGTTGAAGGACGATCGTTTTATTGTGGTTTCTGACATTTACCCAACACCCACAACAGATGTTGCAGATGTTATTTTGCCTTCTGCCATGTGGGTAGAACGTGAAGGTCTTTATGGGAACTCTGAAAGACGCACACAGTACTTCGAGCAAATGGTAGAACCTCCTGGTGAAGCGATAAGCGATACGTGGCAAATGGTTACGGTTGCTAAAAAAATGGGGTTTGAAAAACAATTCTATTACAAAGAAGAAACACACATTGAAGAAATATACAACGAGTACAGAAGGTTCCATGACAATGACAAACATAGAATGGCACCTTTGGAAGTTCTCAAGTCACAGCCGGGTGCAATTTGGCCGTATGTAGAGGGAAAGTCTACACAATGGCGCTTCCATTCAGATCACGATCCAGCATGTACACAAGAAGGTTATGACTTTTACGGTAAACCGGATAACAAAGCAGTAATATGGCAAAGACCATACGAGCCTGCAGCAGAAGAGCCTGATGAAGAATACGATTTTTGGTTAAATACTGGCCGCGTAGTAGAACACTGGCATACAGGGTCTATGACACGTAGAATTCCTGTATTGCACAGGGCTATGCCCCACTCTTATGTAGAGCTCAATCCGGCAGATGCGAAACGTATGAGTATTAAAACTGGAGATAAGGTTAAATTGGAATCTAGAAGAGGCTCTCTTGAATTACCGGCTTCGGTAGATGAAAGGGGTGTTCCACCGACAGGCCAAGTTTTTGTGCCGTTCTTCGATGAATTCATGTTGGTAAACGAGTTGACACTAGATGCCTACTGCCCTATTTCAAGGGAGCCAGATTATAAGAAGTGTGCCGTTAAAGTTTCTAAAGCATAAGCCATGAAACGACTCACCATCATTGTACTTTTTGCCGCTTTGATGCTCACAGTCATTGTTATTTCTTTTAATAGCATAGCTGAAAGTCAAGAAGCTGCGAACACCACCGTTGAGCAACCTTTGCTTGAAGGTGCTTTTATATCTTCTGAAGCGGCCACTTTTTCTAGAGAGGATTTCGCTTATGAGTATTTAAATATGCCAAATAACCCGAATCATGAACGCAGTTTAGATTCGTATTACGACAATCGCGCTTTTCATGGCGCTCCTCCAACTATTCCACATGAAGTATTGGATGAGCGAAACATGGGTAGCAACAGTTGTTTGAAGTGTCATCAAAATGGAGGCTTTGTTGAAAAATGGGATGCTTACGCTCCGGTTGTTCCGCATCCGGAAAAAATAAACTGTAGACAATGCCACGTTCCGCAAAACACGGAAAGTCTTTTTCAATCCACAAATTGGGTAAAAGACGAGGCTCCTGGTGTTGGAAACAATTCTGCTTTAACCACTAGCCCTCCAATTATTCCACACCAGCTTCAGTTGCACGAGAATTGCTTGAGCTGCCACGCTGGACCAGGTGCACCAAAAGAGATTCGCGTGTCACATCCCGAACGCATTAATTGTAGACAATGTCATGTATTTAACAATAAAGAAATGACAGACATTGGAGATTTTGCGAGAACTAAAACTGCGACTGATGAAAACTAAACTTATTTTATTGGCCTTCATCATTGGAGTCATTGCATGTAGCCATGATGAGCACAACGCAAATTCTGTTTCTAATCAGATAAAAGAAGGCGAGAAACATTACGATGGCGTTTCTGTAAGTTCTGAAGAATTAACTGAGGGTATTAAAACGCATGAAGTAGAAATTGGAGAACGAAAGTTTCACATTCTTGAAGGAGAATCTCAGATTAAATCCTTCCCGTGTACAGATTGTCACACCTCTCCTGTGAATCAAATTCAAACAGAAGGTGAACAAAAAGCACATTGGGATATAAAGTTAGACCATGCTTCTGAAGATGTTATGAACTGCATGACTTGCCATACAGATGACAATATGGACATACTTCATTCTGGAACAGGAAAAGAAATAAAATTCAACGACAGCTATAAATTATGTGGACAGTGTCATTCTCCGCAATACAAAGATTGGCAAGGAGGCGCCCACGGTAAACAAGTAAAATCTTGGGCTCCACCGCGCGTATCAAATACATGTACAAGTTGTCACAATCCACACAAACCGGGTTTCGAGAGTCGTTGGCCCTCTCGTTACAATACCCAGAAAGTTGAGGAGCGTAAATAAATTAAGAGGCATTTACTATGGAAAACGAAGAAAATAAAAAACCTGTTGCAGGCAGAGAAAAGAAAGATGGGTATCACCAAGTCTTTAATCTTGAAATGGACAGAAGAAGCGCTTTAAAACGTTTTGCAGGAGGATTGTTCTCTGCTACTGCTGCTGTTTCGACTGCCTGCAGTGTTACCGCAAGTGATGAAAAGAAAGAAAAATCCAATATGGATTGGGATGAATATTTCAAAGGTAACTACAAGGAAATGACCAAAGATGAACGACTGGCAACGGTAGGTCGTCTTGAAAAAATGTATACTGAAAGAACAGGTAAGAACATCAACATCTCTGAAAAGGGTGAGGTTGAAAACACCTTATTTGGCTACGCTTTTAATGTCTCAAAATGCCAAGGTTACATGGATTGTGTTGAAGCTTGTGTAGCAGAAAACAATCAAGATCGCGACAGTGAAATGCAATACATACGCATTCATGAAATTGAAGACGGGAAAGGATTTCAGTTTAACGAAGCGGATGACAACTATTACCATGAAGTTCCGAACGAAGGCCATTTCTACATGGGAACACAATGTTTCCATTGTGAAGAAGCCCCGTGCACGAAAGTTTGTCCGGTTGAAGCTACATGGCAAGAAGAAGACGGTATTGTAGTTATAGACTACGATTGGTGCATTGGTTGCAGATATTGTATGGCAGCATGCCCTTATGACGGCAGACGTTTCAATTGGAGTCAACCTCATGTTCCTGAAGAAGAGGTAAATACAGATCAACATTACCTCGGAAATCGACTTCGTAAAAAAGGTGTAATGGAAAAATGCACATTCTGTATTCAACGTTCACGCGAAGGTCAAAACCCAGCTTGTGTTGAAGCTTGCCCAACCGGTGCAAGAACATTTGGAAACTTGTTAGATCCAAATAGTGAATTGAGATACATTTTGGAGAACAAAAAAGTATTCAGGCTTAAAGAAGACTTGGGCACCGAACCGAAGTTTTGGTATTACACAGATTAAAAAGGATTCAAGACCTAAGACGGAAAGGATATACACCTTAGAATCTCGGAAGAAAGAAACAAATAGATAGTAAAGTATAAAGGCGTGAGTTTAATTGATTCTTAATCCTTTGTACCTAACACTTAGAAAATGAACGCAATTATTAAGTTGGTTAAAGACAGTTTAGACGTTACAACACACGGCACCAGAGCTTACCATTTTTGGATGGCCTTTTTGACTTTTGTAATGTTATTTGGCATGTATTGTTATTCAATTCAGGTAAATGAAGGACTTCAAGTTACCGGAATGAGCGATGGCGTTAGTTGGGGACTTTATATTTCAAACTTTACGTTTTTGGTTGGTGTAGCCGCTGCCGCAGTCATGCTCGTTTTACCTACCTATGTGCTCCACGATATGGACTTTTCTCAAGCCGTACTCATTGGAGAAGGTCTAGCTGTTGCAGCCTTATTAATGTGTTTGGCATTTGTAATCGCAGATATGGGCGGACCCGCTCGTCTCTGGCACATGATTCCCGGCTTAGGAATATTGAACTTTCCAAGCTCAATGCTTGCCTGGGATATGATTGTACTTAACGGCTATCTTTTCATTAATATTTCTATTCCACTTTACATCTTGATTTCAAGATACCAAGGCAAAAAGCCTAATCCAAAAATTTATTTACCAGGTGTTATTCTGTCTGTATTCTGGGCCGTTGGTATTCATATGGTTACTGCATTTTTGTACCAAGGCTTACCCTCTAGACCCTTCTGGAATAACGCACTGCTCGGACCTCGCTTCTTAGCTTCCGCATTTGCAGCAGGGCCCGCACTTATCATTCTAGTTTTAGCAGTTATTCGTAAATGGACAAAATTTCCAATAACAGAGAAAACGCTTAAAAAAATCTCAATGATTGTTACCGTTGCGGCACAAATCAATTTAATTATGTTGTTCTCTGAATTGTTTAAAGAGTTCTACGCACCCACCCATCACAGTGAAAGCGCTGTTTATTTGTTCTTTGGCCTTAAAGGAAAATCCGCATTGGTTCCTTGGATTTGGACTGCCATTAGCATGAATATTGTGGCGACTATCATTCTGACGTATCACAAATGGCGTAACAATATGAAATTACTTTATTTAGCTTGTGGTCTACTTTTCACTGGCATATGGGTTGAAAAAGGGTTTGGCCTCATCGTTCCTGGGTTTATACCTGGACAGTATGGTCAAATAACTGAATATCTTCCATCAGGTATTGAAGTTGGGGTGACACTTGGAATATGGGCAATGGGCGCCTTTGTCTTTACAATTCTTGCGAGAGTCGGAATTAAAATTGAATTGGGCGAAATGAGTTTCAAGAAATAAACGCTTTTGCGCATCCTTGTGAAATTACTATTTATTCTCTTCAAGGCTTTTAGGGATATGTATATTCGTAAACTAAACTTAAAGAACATCATGAAACTTGTTACTCAAATTTTCATTCTTGCATTGTTTCTAATAATACCTCCTTCATCTCTAGCTCAAAATGCACTTGATTTTGATGGCACTAACGACTACGTGATGATGACGGCAGCCGGTCCTTCAGGAACTGCAAATAGAACTGTAGAAGCATGGATAAAAACTTCAACTAGCCAACAACAGCAGCAAATTCTTGTGGATTGGGGAACTATGGCTCAAGGCACAAGATTTACGTTCAATATAATTGCCTTTGGGAAATTAAGAATTGAAATTGGGGGTAATGGGTTCAACAGCACTGCATCTGTTGCAGATGGACAATGGCATCATGTTGCCGTAACTTATGATAATTCATCAGCCTCAAAAGCTAAACTTTACATAGATGGGTTCCTGGACGCATCAAATAATTTCACCGTGATTATGAATTCCTCATCTTCTGGCCCTATTATTTTGGGAAGAAGAAACGATAATGTCAATTATTATGAAGGTTTGATGGATGAAGTCCGCATTTGGGACTATGCAAAAACAGCCACTCAAATTACAGCTGGTATGAATAATACTGCCTGTGGTAATACAACTGGGTTAGTTGCCTACTACAATTTTAATCACGGAACTGCTGGAGGAAATAACGCTACAGTGACCACATTAGTGGATTACGCTAATACAAACAACGGCATTTTGAATAACTTCGCTTTAAGCGGAGGATCATCAAATTGGTTAGCAGGTAAATCTCTGGCCTCTGCTTCTGCCGATTCTGTGGTTATAATAGATAGTTTGTGCGATGGCTACAAATATTACATGGGTCCATACACATATTCTCAGCCCGGAATGTATGTTGACACCTTAAGCAACTCAACTGGCTGTGATTCTGTTATTTATTTGACTTTACACCCTAAAAGCACGGATGCTACTGCTGGTTACGTTAATCAAAGTTTTGAGGCTAACAACACGAATCCAGGAGTAACTTATCAGTGGGTAAATTGTTTAAACTGGGGCATACTTGTTGGAGAAACAAATCAACAGTTTTTCCCGACAAACAATGATGAATATGCCGTGTTTGTAACCGAGAACGATTGTATAGATACTTCTGACTGTATGAGCCTGCTTTATGCCTCTTTAGAAGAGTCTCCATGGAATGGGTTAAACATCTATCCAAATCCTGCAGAAGACAGATTACGAATAACCTTGGAAGAATCTGTAGGTGATTTAGAACTAAGTATTTTTGACCTCAAAGGACGACTAATGCTTAACCAAACATTAAAAGGATTGTCAAATACCATTCATATTGAATCTCTTGAAACAGGATTGTACATCGTGAAATTAACAAATAGTGAAACCAGTTTTAGTCACAAGATATACGTGAAATAATCGATAAATATTCTCACAAAAAAAGCCTCACGAATGCGTGAGGCTTTTTTAATTTATGTTTCAGTCTTTATTCAGACTCCATTCCTTCTTCAATCATTCCATAGAACTGATCTAATTTTGGAAGGATAATAACTTTGATTCTTCTGTTTTGTGCACGTCCTTCTTTTGTGTCATTGCTCGCAATTGGTGTGTAGTAACTTCTCCCTGCTGGAATTAGTCTTGATGGATCTACATTGTAGTCGTCTTGTAAGACTCTAACAACAGAAGCCGCTCTTTGAACGCTCAATTCCCAGTTATCTTTGATTGCAGCACCATCTTTAAATCCTTTATTATCTGTATGGCCTTCAACCATAACTTCCATATCTGGCTGGTTATTCAATACTCTAGCCACTTTTTCAAGAACATCTTTTGCGTCTTTAGAAAGCTTAGCATCTCCACTATCAAATAACATTTTGTCGCTAATAGAAACGAATACTGCTCCTTTCTCAACTTCAATCTGAATATCCTCATCATCTGCAGCAATAAATTCTCCTTTCAAGCTAGACACCAAAGCAAACATCACAGAGTCTTTTTTGTTAAGAGCATTTTGAAGACTCTTTACTTGTCTTTCCTTCTCACTTAAACTTTCCAGAAATTTCTCCAAATTAGCCGATTCCTGAGCAGACAGCGCAGAAAGGCTGTTGTTACTGTGTAGCAATTGGTTGTTAATCGATTTTAAATAATCAATTTCCGTTGTAGAGGCCTTTTGTTTATCTAAGCAACTTGCAAGCTCCATTTTGGCTGTACTTAGCTCACCTTCAGTTTGTGTATTTTGAGTTTCTAACGCAGTGTATTTCTTCTTAGACACACAACTCGTTAGTCCAATAAATCCCGTAAAAGCAATAATTGCAATTTTTTTCATTTTCTCTTTCTATTATTTATTTCCCTTAAGAACCTAATGCTAATGTAGTAGTCACCTAACGTCAATTCATACCGCCTTATTACCACTTACAAACAGACTATTCAACAATGTATCCTTTCATTTTATTTGAAGCTTCTTTGATTATTTTCGCTTCACTTAAATCTAAACATACCCCATGGCCGGATCTTCTAAAAAAGCTATTTACGGAGCTATAATTGCCAACACATTAATCGCCATTGCAAAGTTTGTAGCCTCATTTTTTACGGGCTCTTCATCTATGCTTTCAGAGGGTATCCACTCGTTGGTAGATACGGGCAATGGTGTGCTCTTATTGTTTGGCATAAAAAGAAGTAAACTACCTGCAGATCAAGAGCACCCTTTTGGGTATGGAAAAGAGATTTACTTCTGGAGTTTTGTGGTGGCCATTTTAATTTTTGCACTCGGTGGCGGAATAGCACTTTACGAGGGTATCCATCACATCTTGCACCCTAAACCTTTAGAAAATCTTATTTGGAACTACGCTGTGTTAGGCATTGCAATTGTTATCGAAGGCAATGCATTGCGTATAGCTATGCGCGAATTTAATCTCTCTCGCGGTGACAAGCCATTTATGCAAGCCGTCCGAGACAGCAAAGACACCAGCACTGTTGCTATTGTGGTCGAAGACTCAGCAGCGGTTTTAGGACTAGCCATTGCGCTTATTTGTGTTTTCTTAGGTCAAGTTACTGGCATTCCTTATTTTGATGGCATTGGCTCTACACTTATTGGTCTCTTGTTAATTTCAGTCTCTTGGTTCTTTGCTATTGAGTGTAAAGGGCTACTTATTGGAGAAGGTCTGTTAAAAACAGATTTGCAAAAGGTTTCAAAAATTCTGACATCAAGAGATCGCGTGATGACATTTAATCCGCCCCTAAGTATGTTTCTAGGACCAAATGAAGTATTGTTGAATATGGATATTATGTTTGATGATGCGATGACCACAGATGAAATTGAAGAGGAGATAGATGAAATTGAAAAGCAAATAACAGCGGCTATTCCAAAAATTAATAGAATTTACATCGAAGCAGATACTATTCCTAAATCAGAAGCCCCTCCTAGAGATATTGAAATCAAAGATTAATTTCCTTTTATACGTTTCCATAGATCAGAAATTAATTTCTGAGCATCGCGCCTGTCCTTTGGTTCTTCTTTAAAAATGACTTTTCCGGAACTGTTTACATCTATTTTGTACTTAAAGACAAAGTTTTTTGCATTCGGTTCCATACTTAAAAGGCCAAAGCGCAAATCATTAAAGTAAAGAATACCTTCTTCCTGGCTTATCGTATACCACCCTTTTGATATGGCTATCATACGCTGAACACTCTCATCTTTTCTTAACGCTCTCAACAATTCATGATTTTTAGGATAGCGATGAAATTCAATTGGTTGCGTATCAAAAAACGAATAATTGCCCATTAAATAATCGTTTTCACGCTCCACATTTGCACTCCATAGCACTGTATTAAAAGGCGCAGGCCGTGTTTGGATTTCAGAGTAACTAATTTTTTGATCTTTAAGTGCATCTTCAAATTGGCTGAATGCAATCCATTTTAATAGAAAGGTTAGCGCCAGGTAAACCGTGCTTATTGCTAAACCTATCGTATTAAAGACGTGTCGCTTTTTTGACGTCCTCTTTTGGCTAAGTGCCAGTATTAAAAACACTAAAAAAGGAACCGTGTATATTGGATCTATTACGAATATTGTCTTGAATGCCAAGCGCAAATCGAATGGCCAAAACAATTGAGTGCCCCATGTTGTGTGTGCATCTAAAATTGGATGTGTTATAAAAGCCCAGAAAAACAACCACGACCAGCCTTTAAAGTCTTTGTAAGATTCATACCTAGAGACAAGCCAGCCAAAAACGGGCGCAAAGACAACGGAAAAAATAATAGAATGTGTGAACCCACGGTGCATTTCAAGAGCTCTAGTTGTATCGGTAAACTGCTTGGCAAGCACATCTAAATCTGGAATTGTACCTGCTATTGCTCCGTAGAGCATAGCTTTATTTCCCACCTTTTTCCCGAGAACAGCTTCACCAACAGCAGCGCCTAAAACAATTTGGGTAAGTGAATCCACTATAGATCGTACTTAAAACCAACAGTTACATAGCGCGGTAAAACAAAGACTTGCTGAGTAGAAGTAACACTGTTACTGAATGAATCTGTTCGGATAAATTCAGTGTTCAACAAATTTGTTCCAGACAGATAGTATTCCCATTTACTGTCTTTCTTTTGATAGGACAGTCGTGCATCCAAGAAGTCATAAACCGATGAAGGCCCAGTACTCGCTTTGTAATTGTTATAGTTGTACTCAACATTCAAAAGAAATCCATTTAAGAAATACCATTCAAACTCTATAAACGGCTGATGATTTGTGTATGAAGTGGAAACGTTAGTTCCTTCATAGTTATTCAATGCAACCTTATATCCTACATCTACATTTGGCGCCTTTTTGAAATTGGTACCAAATCGAATTGTATAATTCTGTGTTAGTGATGTATTTGCGTTATTTTGATTGTCTATCAGGTTATTGATTAATGAGTAATTCCAGGTTCCACGCAACGAAACCTTATAGACTTTAATTCTTCTCTGATAGCCAATACTACCCGTAACAGCATCATTGGCTGCAGTTGCATTGATGGGGCTATTGACACGGTTAATGCCTACATAGTTCACCGCATTTGTTATTTCGCTAATCTTCTTATTGTAGTTCACAAAGGCAAAGATGTTTGTAAAATTGAATAGGTTGAAACTAAAAAAACGCATTGTCACATTGTGATAGATTGCATTGTCTAAGTAAGTGTTTCCTGAAAACAAACTGTTGTAGCTCTGCAAAATGACACCAGAAGCCACTTGATTGACATCCGTAAAATTGGCTGTCATTTTATAATCCAAAGTCAATGACTGGCTTTTCTTGAAATCATATTTCGCAAAGAAATCTGGGAGCACATAATTCCAATTGCGGTCTAGATTTTCGTCCCATTGCAAATTATCTGTACTGTATCTATGTACATTCAAACCAGGTTTAATCGTCAGTTTTCCAAGTTTAGTGCGGTAATGCACACCGGCTAAAACATCAGTTAATTGAAAACGCACATCATTTATCCTTGCTGAATCACTGAGGTTAAACACTGTATCTCCATACAATTGTAAAAACTCTGAATTCAGCGTTTGGTTCGTGTAGCTTCCTCCCACAGAGAACTCAATGTGGTTTCTACTGTTTAAAATGTAGTAATAGTTAATTAAGCCGTCAATTTTATTGGTTTTAATCAATCGGTCTTGACTAAATGCTGATGTATCTAAAACGGGGGCGCCACTCGCACTGATTTCATTTACCAATCCATAAAATGGATCTTGTTTCTTGTAGAGATATTGCACTTCCAAAGACAGAATACTTTTGTCATCTAAATCGTAATACATTTCTAAATTCTGACTTAATTCGAAAGGGCTTTGTTCATTTCTACTGTTGATGTTTCTGTCAGACAAGGAGAACTGAGACAACTGATCTTGTATAGATTTTGATTCTATATATTTTGTAAATACATCATACGCAAAATGAATCTTGGCATTCGGGGTATATTTCACAGATGCCTTTCCCAAAACATTTCTATCTGAATTTGCTTCAACTGTACTCAAGAGTTCCTGATTAAACAGACTGTCTTGACCTACATACTCGTTTATGTTCGTGTTTTTATTGTCAACCTCTGTGTTTGACCCAATAAGAAAACCACTGATAGAAAGCACCTTGCTTGGATTAACACTGAAATTGAGTGCTCCCAATTGAGAGACGTAATTAATACTTCTATTGGTTTGCTGCATGTTCAAACCCATATCGTTTGCAACACTCAGCGATGAACCTGTTTTAGAATTCAACCCTCTCATTCCCCCATTAAACTTGAAAAAATCTCGGGGTGTAAAAGCAGGTTTACCAATATTATTTGCATCACCAATAAAATTAAACGATGCCTTTGGTGTGTAGTAAAACACATTCGGATGCACTAAGTATCTAGAGTCTAAACCTGCTTCAACACTTACATCCCCAAAGAATATATTCTTTTTCCCTTCTTTTAATTTGATATTGATCGCCACACGGTCTTCATTATTGGTAACACCGCCTAAGGGTTGAACATCATTGTAATTTCTTAAAACTTGTATTTTTTCTATGGCATTTGCTGGAATGTTCTTAGTCGCCATCTTCGTATCACCATCAAAGAAATCCTTTCCCTCTACCATCACCTTTTCTACGGGCTTTCCTTCAATGGTTACTTCACCATTTTCATCCACTTCTACCCCAGGCAAGTTCTCAAGTACGTCTTCTAATTTCTTCTCTGTTCCCGTGTTAAACGCATCTGCTTGGTAGCTGATGGTATCACCCGAAATTGTTATGGGCATCTCCTCAATTACTTGAACTTCTTCTAAGGTTTCATCTTTTTTTGTGAGTGTAATATTCTGTACGAATTCGCCTTTTGGCTCCGCAGTTGTTATTGCGACATCTTGTGTTTCGTAACCCAAATAGCTCACTCTTAGGTTGTAGCTTGTGTTGGGCTCAAGTGCGATTTTATATCGCCCTGATTCATCTGTAAATCCAAAACCAGACATAGAGCTATCCGAAGCTAACATTGCTATAAGGTTTGCCATTTCGAGAGCTGAACCTTCATTGGATTTCACAACACCTCGTATTGTGTAGTTTTGGGCCGTTCCGCTAAAAACAAGGAACATACAAAAAAGAAATAGAATTTTTTTCATCGGAAATTAACGAGAAATTTGGATGGTCATATTTGGACGTCCTCGTCCTCCTCTTCCACCTTGCCCTTGGCGTCCGCCGTAGGTTTCCTCCATCTCCTGCATTTTCTTAAGTATGGTTGCAGTGTATTCTTCTCTTGACACAACTTCGCCCTTTTTAGGCGCTTCAATTGTTAATTCCTTATCTTTATTCAAGACAATTTTAGTACATAAAATAGTTGTCTCTTTGAAATTCACTTCCATTATCAGACCGGGTAAACCGCAATAGATATCTGGTCCTTGACTTAAAGGCACCTGAGGAGTGTACCACGCTACAACGTCAACGCTTCCAGTATCTGTAGTGCTTTCTCCACCTTTAAACGTTCTATTTACAACCTCTCTCGTAGCTGTTGCTTTATAGCATGTATAGCTTCCAATCATCTTGGTTTCTTTACCTAAACTCCAACCAAAATCCTCAAGCTCATCTTCAATTAAAAACTGTTTTCCGAAAAATTCAATTTGTTCTCGAAGTTCGCTTTCCTTAATGTTTTTATAAACCAAACCTCCAGTACCAGAAAGCATAGAAACACCCATACGCATGCCCCTACCACCTTCTTCTTCAAGTTTTTCAACTTCATTAAAAAGGGACGCTGATTTGTTGAAAGAAAGAATGAATTCTTTTTGAAGCGCACTCGCCATGCGTTTCTTTATCATTTCGTATTGTTCAACAGACATACGGGTGCTGTCCATTGGAAAATCGAAAGAAGTGGCAGACTGATACGTGGCTTCACCTGAAAAGGTTTGCGCATTAAGTGTCGTTACAGAAACTGTAATCGCAATGAGAAGAGTTAATTTTTGCATTGTATAGAATTCTATTTTGAGTAGACGAACTATAAGACCGTTATGTTACAATAAGGTTTAATTTTTTTTATGGTTTTTTTCTCGCTCTGCCTTTCGTTGGGCTGCTATTTCAGCTGCTTTTTCTTTGTCTCGAGCTACAGCATGAGCAGGCCGTGGTAACTTTATACGCGGTTCGCGCTTCTTCTGATCTCTATTACCGTTGCTTTTATTGCTGTTGTTACTATTTCTTTGGTTGTTGTTTTTCTTGTTTTTAAAGTTTCGGCCTTTTCCTCGTGAAGGTAATTTCCACTCAGGCCCTTCACCTAAATCTTCAGGTAATGCTTTACGTTCTATTTGGTAGCCAATCAATTCCTCAATGTCGTTCATGTTTTTCATGTCACGAGGCTCCACTAAAGTAATGGCCATTCCTTTTGCATCTGAA
>ERZ1046740.794-NODE-794-length-24694-cov-24.433906_pt1 | contig 24694 bp, 22 predicted proteins | sample MGYA00383093_ERZ1046740 | MGnify/ENA primary metagenome ERZ1046740 (study PRJEB29581, sample SAMEA5548363) | metagenome | biome: marine; feature: coastal; material: water | depth 25 m | study: Short-term variability in the microbial, nano- and picoplankton... | reverse complement strand
TTCGGTAATATCCTGTCCAACGCCAACGACACCTATTATTTCTCCATTTGCGTTGCGTCGAGTTGTGGAGTTCAAGAGAACGTCGACGTGACTACCAACCTTAGTAAATAATGGAAATTCATAATTAGCTGTCTGTTCTCCGGCCAACGCTTTGTTTAGAACCAGTGAAACAGAATCCTTGTAGTCGTCTGTGATGTAAAGTGAGACAAGATCCTGCCCCAACACCTCTTGCTTGGTGAAACCCGTGATCCGTTCGGCGGTTTGGTTCCACTCGTTCACATTGCCATCTGAATCGATCCCAAAAATTGGTGCGTTCGCTGTGTCGATCAGCTGTTTCAAGTTGTTGTTAACCCGACTTAGTTCAGTTTGCTCCCAAGTGAGTTCCGTGACTTCGTTACCAATGGTGAAAACACCAATAATTTTTCCATTGGCCGTTCGTAGCGCTGTGGCATTGGAAAGTACATTGATGCGATCCGCTGACTTTGACTGCAATGAAATATGAAAACTTCCTACCTTTTCTCCAGCGAAAATTTTGTCAAACAATTCCGAAACAGTCTCTTCGCAGCCATCTAAAACATCACCTGAAAATAAGTTTTGCCCTATCACATCTCGCCTTCTAATGCCTGTAAGTTGTTCCGCGGTTTCGTTCCACGCGAACACATAACCATTCGCGTTGACTCCAAAAGTGAAAGCGTCCGAGTCCTCAATTAATTTGTTGAATGTTGACGACAACTCCAATGTTTCTGCTTCCAACATTTCTTCACTGGAAGGGGGGCGCGCGACGTGAGTCAACTGGAAGAAGGTCGACCAAAAACCGCTTATGACTTTCATTGTGGAGCGCAATATACTCTGGGACCTTAAATGGAGCGTTTTTCAGACGTGCTTATGTTTGTAAATACACAAAACCATAACATTATTTTGTAAAAATTTACAATTCATAAAAAAATAAATTTAAGTTTTCTAAAATATGTGCATTTTTAGGATTATTTTAAGTACACGAATTTTTGTAAAATTTGTTAATCAATTTGAGACGGATTTTCAAAAAAAATGTGAATAAAAACACGAAAATTCGATATTGACTGAGTGGAGTGGAGCCGTCCACATTGAGACTCCACTTTTTTAAACCAATTTTTTAACTTATTAGTGACGTCGGTAATATGTTGGCATAAAATGATAAAGATCAATTTCTTTTCAAAAAAAGTGTGTTTATCATTACATACGTAGATGCTGAAATTTTATGCAGTTTGAAGAAATTTGTAAAAACTTTAAACCAAACCCTTTCCGACTGAGAGATTATTGATTAATATTTGGACATGACTAATTCACAAAAACTTATTGCCCTGCTGGAAGATGATGCTGCTACTCGTGATGAGGTTACTGAGACTCTTCATTACAACAACTATGTCGTGGTTTCCTCTGGTAGTCAGGAAAGCTTTCTGAGCAAAATTGAAAATTTAGAAGTAGACGTTTACCTGATTGATCTGGGCCTGCCGGACGGGAATGGGCTAGACCTGATTAGAGAACTTAAAGAGAGGCCCGATTGCGGTGGGATCATCGTTCTCTCAGGCCGTTCGGACGACACAGACAAAATTGTAGGTTTGGAGATTGGGGCTGATGATTACATCACAAAGCCGCACAATCCTCGGGAACTACTTGCGCGAGTTGGCAGTTTACTGCGTAGGCTTGAAAAGAACAAAACGCTGGAGCAGCCTAGCACAGAGCGCAAAGACAACGAGAGCATTCCGTTTGGTCAGTGGGTTCTAAACACAGGTTCAAGACAATTGTTTGGTCCGGAAAATAAGGAAGTAACGCTAACTAGGTCTGAATTCGACCTTCTGCTACTCTTCTTAAAAAGTAAAAACCGTGCGATTTCGCGTGAAGAATTGATTTCAAAACTTCGTGGAAATGATTGGGCGGGCTATGACAGATCGATAGATGGTCTTGTAAGTCGTCTTCGCCAAAAGCTTTCTAACGAAGACTCTACTGTTGAGTATATTAAAACCATCCACGGAATAGGCTATCTTTTCAACTTCAATCCTGAGTGACAGTTTGCGAAATGTCGAAGCAACGGATGGTTGGGAGCTTTCTTTGAGCCGGCAGCATGGCCCGCCCTGAGGTTTGGCTACGGTCATTAGCCAGGACGATACGCTATTATGTTCGACTGTGATTGGTAGGGATCGTTCATTATATTAACGACCCAAGCGGGTGCGCTGTGGGTTCTGCCTGATTATTGATGTTCGGATGGGGCTGCTAATCTTGGCCGTATGAGGTAAATGGTTCTCCGTAAAAAATCGTCTTTTGGTTCTGCTATCACAAATTATTCATGCTATTTGGGGTTTGAACAGTCAAAACTGGACGACACCAAGTCATTTTTGTGGTCGCACTGTTCTTGAAGAAACTGTTTAGTGTCCGCTCCAAACAGACTTGTTGCAAAGTGTAGTTCCTAATTTGAATATTTTTAGAACCGCTGTTGACCCACGCGGGCGCTAATAGAGCGTTTTCAAAGATATTGAGCCTATCTCTCTTTACTGGGTGTTTGAGCATAATTTAGCACCGATTCTTTCGACTCATTCAGCATCAAAATTTGCTGTTTTTCGTTGAAAAATTTCCAGTTTTTCCAAGTCTCTTTCGTATACCTTTTTTTTAGGAAATACCTATAGAGCAAAGATATTTTTAATTTTGCCATCTTGATCAACTCATTTAAATTTTAAAAAAACTCAATAAAAACGGTTATTTAACGCCTAATTTTTATGAAATTTCGATGATTGAAATTGCTAATCTCCGAAAGTATATAAAAATAATACTAAAGTATATTCACAAAATAAGATGTATTTGATATAGATCAAAGAAGGAATTTGGGAATCTGAAGATAACTGCCCCAAGAAATTGAAATCTGGAGGGTCAAAAAGTGGAAGCATTGTTTTTATTATTATTGGCCCCGCTGGCCTTTGCTTTCTCCGGTGATGACGCTTCGGATGATGATCTCGACACAGACGATGATCTCGACACAGACGATGATCTCGACACGCTACTAGCGAACGAGGGTCCCGACACGACTGTTGAGCGCACAGGCCTTTTCGTTTCAGACGATCTCTTTGGAACCAATGTTATATATACCGCCAATACGGATTCTGGGGCGCCTACCGATACCTTCCTAAGCGCCGTGGAGACTTTTGATGTTGATGACTTCCGATTTCCAGCAGGGAAAGCTGAAAACATCGGTGTCGATGGTGAAGACTGGTTAGACATCACACAACTTACTGACGACGACGAACTGCGCCCGGAATTAACAAACTTCTTGGATGCTGTTTCTGGCGAGGTCACTCTCGTAATCTCCACCACGAATGCTCCAATGAACGAATATGGTGATGGTCTGGCAGAATGGGCAAAGACTGTTTTGGATGAATATGGTGATAAAATTGAAGCGTTTGAGATTGGCAATGAATACTGGAGTCACATGAGTGAAACCGAATACGGAGAACGTGCAAACATCGCCATACTTGAACTGAGTGACGGTATCGAACAATCCAATTCAGGTGATCCCCAAATTCTTGTGCAGATGGGATCCCCTTGGGATGAATCGGAATTTTGTAATGACGTTGATGACCGCGATTTTACGGTGCGGTCAAGCGAGGCAAATCACGCGATTATTGACCAATTGAGTAATGAGGCAAAGTCTCACGTAGACGGAGTCGTGGAGCATTATTACTGGCAAGGAAACTCCATTCCATTTGAAAACTCCTCCTCGGAGTTAAACTATATAGACAAGGATTTTGAGGTCTGGGAAAACCGCTTCGACCAAGAACTTGATTTCTTCATCACTGAATGGAATGTGAAAGCAAGCAATATCACGTTTCATGGTCTCTCCTCGCTATCGATTTTTCCGGAGATGATCGAAAATATGGTAGAGCAAGGGGTGGATGCAGCACACGTGTGGCCGTTGGTACATAATACTCCGAACGATCTTGGCGGTGGAACTGACGATGGTGTCGTTGAAACTGATGAGTCTGGCCGCGTGGTAGAAACTCTACGTGGTGCAGTTTTCGACATAATGTCTGATATTTTGCCTGGAAAAGAGCTGATCCGAGTAGAAGTTCCGGGTGTCCCGGAAGAGTTTTCTATCTCAGCTTTTGAAGGTGATGGTGAGTATGTCTTTTTTGTCTCAAACGGATCACTTGAGAAACTAGATATGACCATCGATCTTACAGAAATCGTTCCACACTTAGAGAGCGTATCAACGACGAAAATTGGTTATGATCCCTCCTCATCTGACGGCTTTCATTACGTGGCTGGAGTAGGGAACACGCCGGCGTCACACGTTGAGGTCGATGGAAAGGCCCATTATTATGACGAGCATGACGTAAAGGCTCTATTCACGGATGCAAAGCACACAACGCCTGAGTTTGACGTTTCATTACTTCCGCACGAATTGACCGTCATCAGGGCACACTACTAACTGAGGGTCAAATATTCGTTTTGCGATGTCAGAGGTCTTGCGACACTGGGTGGTCGATGTGAACCCCCTCGGCAGCATTTCTTTGATGCTTTTGGCCGCCTGAACTGTTCGCGTGCCAGACTAATTTTTGGTTCGCAAAACTCTGACTTTGTTTGCGCTCGCGTGCTTTCCCCGAGTTGAAGCAGGGCAATAGTGATCTAAAATTGGTGCCTTACCGTCCACATTCCTGAGCAGATTGCTAACCGCGCGTTTTAAGTTCGGTGTGACCCAGAACAATACACTTCGCACGCAGATTTTTGAAAGGTCTAACACCTAAGGTGCACTGAAAAACGTCTTCAAAAGCATATTGTCAATCTGTGAAGAAATCGCTTAAAAGTCTATTAAACAGTACGGGTTTCTCTAAATGAGCAGCGTGTGCACAATCAGGTATAACTGAAAGGTTTGCGCCGCTAATGGATTGCCATAACCGCTCGGTCTGACCCCACGGGTAAGTACGATCGCAGTCGCCCCAAATGACCAAGGTTCTAGTCTCTATATTTTTCAAACTTTCGGTACCACTCCAGTCTCGCATCGCATCGAGCCCAGCAAGGATTGCCTGCAAGCTGCATTTTTCAGCGATTGCAGCGCACTCCTCGTAGGCTTCGGCTTCCTCCCACTCAAGAAACCAGGTTGCAGCAATGCGTCGGGCAGTTGTCTGCGGCCCGTCCGTCTTGGCGCGTTGCTTTGAGGTATCGATCGTTTCAAATCTTCCTGGCAATACGCCCGTAGCACCAGTGCCATAGAGCACCAGTCGATCAACACGTTCTGGCGCATGTGCAACAATCTCTTGAACGACCATCCCGCCCATAGAGTGACCGATAAGGTGGAACCGCTCGATACCTAATGCACTCAGTTCGTTCAGTGCCCATTTGGCGTAAGCTGGAATACTATCAAGAGGATCGAGCTTTGCATTTTCGCCAAAGCCGGGCAAGTCAAGGGCAATGACTCCCAGTTCTTTTAAAGCTTCAGCTTGCGACTGCCATTGCTGGCTGCCGCCTAAAAACCCATGTATAAAAACAACCGGCTTCATTTACGCCCGCCCTGCACGATGCGATCAAGAATCATGGCACAGAACAGGATCGAAAATCCTGCAAGTATACCCTGGCCCACGTTGGCATATTGTAGTGCCTCTAGAACATCCTCGCCCAATCCTTTAGCCCCGATGAGCGAGGCCACAACGACCATAGCCAATGACAGCATGATCGTCTGATTGATGCCTGCTCGAATTGATGGGCTCGCCAAAGGCAGATCGACCTTGGTTAGTAGATACCATTTACTCGCGCCAAAGCTGATCGCAGCTTCGCGAACACTTTCAGGCACGCCGCGAAGACCCAGCACTGTGAGACGCACTACCGGCGTGCCGCCAAAGATCATGGTAACCACCACTGCCGCGGGTTTGCCCACACCAAAAAATGCAATTACCGGTACCATGAAAACAAATGCAGGCATGGTTTGCATAAAATCCATGATTGGCTGAATAAAACCATAAAATCGTGGGCGCCGCGCAGCATACATGCCTAGCGGGATACCGATTACGATCGATAGACACGCGGCAGTGCCTAGCAAGGCTAGCGTTGTCATTGCGCCTTCCCAGAATCCCAAAAGACCCATGTAGGCGAGAAAAGCCCCTGAATAGATTGCTGTACGGACGCCAGCCGTCAGCCACGTCAGCAGCACGATCAAGCTGGCTATAACTATCCAGGGTGTTTGAACTAAAATGACCTCGAGCGCATCAAGCAGCGCTCGGATACCAAATGTTAGCCCTTCAAAAAATGCTTCGCTGTTGCGTACGCACCAAGCAATGAAATCTTCGACCCCGTTGATACTGATTGTCCGTATGCCTGGATCCGTAGGAAAGTGGCTGAGCAAAGTGTAATGACCGGGAAAACTGTAATGTATCATTGCTGCAACCACGATCAGTAACATGAAGATTGCACTAAAAAAGGTATGCGTTAACGGTATCGCTGAGCGGATTGAGCGGTTAGATAACCAGTCAGAAAACCGCGCCTCAAGCGCCCAGTTAGCCACCACAGATTGTGCGGCTTTCGTGACTAGCAGTATGGTGATACCGGTGATTACAATCGTAGGACCCTCAGCTGCAAGGGCTTCGGCCTCTGCGCGGATACCGCCTATGTTCTCCTCTAAAGAAGCCACCGTACGGCGATAGACATCAATCTTGTCGGACTGGTTCTCAATAGCAGCAGCGAGTTGCTTTCTGCGAAGTTCGAGTGTGCCTTCTATTGAGGCAATGCGTTGCATGGCGTTTGCAGCGAGATCTCCGAAGAGGCCACGGGCGATTTGAACAAAAGCGAGGGTCTCAAGGATCAAAAAGGGTAGAGCCCAAGACCACAAGCCGCGGGCGCCAAACCAAACTGGACCGAACAGCCCAGCCAACACGTTAAATGTGGCCGTAAACCGCGATGAAGCTCCAATCTTATCAAAATTTCTTATGTAGTAATCAGGGCTGGTGCGCACAAAAATGCGAATGCTCTCGCGACGTTCTTCGGCATAGGCGAGAGCGGCCTCGCTTTTAGTGTCTTCGAGCGGATTTATGCCCAGATCGCTCATGATACTTCTGTTCCTTCAATCACTGTACGTAAAAGATCGGCACGAGTGATAATGCCAACGTTTTGACCATCTTTATGAACTACGATCGGCTTTTCGTACTCGATGGCTAAGTTGATTAAATTGCTCAAAGTTTCGTCTTCAGCAACGGTGGGCGCGCCAGCGTCGATTGGGCCATTGGTGACGAGATAGCTCTCTAGTGGTTGCATCACTGCATGAGCGTGGACGACTTTAAGGCGTGATATGCCCGCCACAAAATCGGCCACGTAGTCATCAGCCGGCTGCATAACGATATCTTCGGCTGTGCCCATTTGCACTATCTTGCCATCGCGCATAATGGCGATACGATCGCCGATGCGAACCGCTTCATCCAAATCATGAGTGATGAAAATTGTGGTTTTTTTCAGAATTTTGGACAGGCGAATAAATTCGTCCTGCAATTGGCGCCGAATGAGTGGGTCTAGAGCCGAAAAAGGTTCGTCCATTAAGAGAACATCTGGATTAGCCGCCAGAGCGCGGGCCAAGCCAACACGCTGTTGCATACCTCCCGACAGTTCGTGGGCAAATTTTGAGCCCCACGCGCCAAGTTCGACAATATCAAGAATGGCTGCAGCTTGCCGCATGCGCTCGTTCTTGGCCACTTGTCGGATTTCTAATGGCATTGCGACATTGTCCAGCACCGAACGGTGCGGCATCAAGGCAAAGTTTTGAAACACCATTCCAATCTTACGATTGCGAAATTTTTGCAGCTCTTTTGGAGCGAGCGCCATCACATTTGTGCCTTCGATTTCAATCCTGCCTGCCGTTGGCTCTAACAAACGATTGAAGTGGCGGACGAGTGTCGATTTCCCACTACCGGAAAGGCCCATTATACAAAAAATCTCGCCACGTCTCACTGAGAGGCTGACATCGGCAACGCCCACAACAGCCCCAATTTCCGTTAGGACCTCAGCCTTGGTCAGGCCTCTGTCACGGATAGCTTGCAACGCTAATTGTGCGTTCTCACCAAAAATTTTCCAGACGTTTGAGATTTCTACGACGGTATCAGAGTTCACGGGGAGATATACCAAGATTAATTGAGGGGGCATCTTGAGCTGACACCGAAAAACCCGGTGTCAGCTAGTTTTTCAATCAAGTCTGGTTTACAGACCCAACCAGCCATCCACGCGGTCGGAGTTGGCCTCCACCCACTCGCGGGCGACTTCAGCTGGGTCGCGACCCTTACCACTGATCTCGTAGGCAAATCCGGAAACGTCGTCTGCGGTCAGCCCGAAATTGGCAAAGAACTCGGCAATGGCTGGCGAGCGTCCTTCCAACGAGTTCGACCAAGCGATTTGCACGTTTTTCAGTGCGTCTTTGGTGGAAACTGAGGATTTGTTATACCAATCGGCATCGTCTGATGGTTGCACCATAACGTATTTTGCGGAATCAAATGTTGGCTCTGTCAGCATCTTGACGTCAAACATGTACCAAACGGCGTGCGGCTTGTAGCAATAGAAAGCGTAACCCTCGTCCTTGGCAATCGAGTCTTTGATGCGAGCAGTCTTGACACTTTCTTCTGCGCGAATTGGCTCGATGAAATCAAGGAGACCGTAGTCCCGCGTTTTGACCTCGTTTACGTTGGCTGACGCCCAGCCTGGCGCACCAATCCACATTTCTCCTTTACCATTACCATCGCTGTCCATGAGCGCTGCAACGTCAGGTCGGCCCAAATCGGCGATGTCGGTGATGTTGTTTGCTTCGCCGAAGTTTTGGGAAACGCAAAAGCCTTGATTGCCCTCGTATGGGTTCGACGAGAGAGTGACGGTGCCTGCGCCATCAACGTATTTTTTGGTGAAGCTCTCCTGATTTGGCAGCCAAACATCGGGATGCACGTCGATGTCACCCTTACCCTGATCCATCGCTTGGAAAATTGTAGCGTTGTTCCCGGGGACATATTCAACCTTGCCGCCGATACGCATTTCAACGACAGCGCCAAGAAGATGGGCTATAGCCTGTGCGCCAGTCCAAGAAGGCACGCCGATCTTGACCTCTTCTGTGGCGAGCGCAGGCATCGCAAAGATACTGACGGCAGTCGCTAGTCCCAGTGATTTTAATCTGGTTTTCATGATAGTCTCCTCTGTTGAGATACGCCGTAAACCGGCGTTAGTCTGATTATTTGTTGTTTCCCGCGAAGCACGGTTTTGAAGGTTGTTTCCGCCATTAATCTCGTACTTCGAGAAGGTGGATCGACACGCGAGTGAACGACCAATTCCTACATTAAATTCTAGAGCAAAGGGTTTCCCTCACGCAAATTCGAACATTTCATTAAACTATTCCTTTTATGCATAACTATGATTATGCTTAAGAAAGATTGCGATTGCAGGGTTTTTTATGGACTTAAATTGGCTTCGGGATTTTGAATGCCTTGCCCGCGTGTTAAACTTTACCCGCGCTGCCGAGGAACGAAACATCACCCAATCGGCTTTCAGTCGAAGAATCAGAGCACTAGAAAGTTGGGTGGGGCTGCCGCTTGTTAACCGTGCTACCTATCCAGTGCAGTTGACTGAAGCAGGCCAACAATTTCTTCCGGTCGCGTTGTCAGCGGTATCACAGCTCTCCGAAACCCGGCAATCGTTGCGAGATGCAGACCGAGGCGACAGCCGCTTCATTCGGTTTTCTGTGCTTCACACAATTTCAGTCAATTTTTTAGCGGCACGAATCGAGGAATTACAACATCAGATACCCGAGTTGCGCGCGCGTGTAGTGTCTGATTCCCTCAGTAGTTGCTGCGAACTTCTGGTCGAGGGCGCAGTGGATGTCATGTTGTGTTATTACCACCATTCGGTTTCGCCAATGATCGACGTGGCTGCTTTCTCACGCAAGGACCTTTTAACAGACCAACTAATCCCAGTTGCCGCGAGTAAACCAGCTTACGCCAATGGCTGGAACCTCAGCAAAACTGACGGTCCTAGGATCCCGTACCTAGCTTATGAACGTTCATCTTTTTTGGGCATGGTGGTTGAAAACACAATAGAGCGGCAACCACTGAACGTGGAAATTATTTACGTTGATGCGTTGGTAGAAACTATCAAGCGGCGGCTTTTGAACGGGAGTGGATTTGCGTGGATGCCTGAAACCGCGATTTCGGCGGAACTCGCGGCAGGCCTTCTGGTGCCGATTGGTGATGAAATCTGGCGCACTACATTGACGATTTCCGCCTTGTCGAACCCTGTGAGTTTCGATCAAACGGCCCGAAAGTTATGGGATCTATTATAATACAGCAGGTGTATTTGGGCAGTTTTCCTATAAAGCGGCAGTAATGATGATCTCGACCTTTAACTCGGGCCGGGCCAATGCCGCTTCACCGCAGGCACGCGCAGGTTCGGTCCCTGGCACCACCCAATCGTCCCAAACAGCATTCATTTCAGCAAAGTCGTCCATTGAAGCGAGCCAGACGATTGCCTGCAAAATTTTGGTTTTGTCTGATCCTGCTTCGGCGAGTAGGTCATCTATTTTTGTGAGGATTTGTTGGGTTTGATCGGCAACGCTGTTGTCAGCTTGTCCAACTTGTCCACACAAATAAATGGTTTTTTCGTGAATAACAATCCGGCTCATTCGCCCTGTGCTATGTATGCGCTTGATCTGAGACATAGGGTGTTCTTTCATATTGGAAATGAGAACGCTTAGTTCACAATGCATTAACTAGTTGTCCAACTCCGTCGAGTTGTACAGCGTTTAAGGTTTCGTCCAGCGACTCGCATTGTCAAAAGCGAAGTCGTAGCCACCCAATGCCGCGGCGCCACCGGTATGTAGGAATACAACTCGCTGATTTTTAAATTCGCCCTTACGGGCAAGGTCGATCAAGCCGGCCGCGCCCTTGGCTGAATAACAGGGATCGAGCAGGATACCTTCCAGTTCTGCAAACATACGGATGGCCTCGATGCCGCTGTCGGTTGGCAGGCCATAGCCTGCACCAACATAATCGGTGTTAGCCATCACGTCTGTGCGCTTAACTACTCCTTCGCAGCCCAGTTTTTCGGCTGTTCTACACGCAAGGTCGTAAACCATTTGTTCTTGCTTAGGCCGTGGCGCGCGGGTGCCGATGCCCAAAACTGGTATCTGGGCATTCATTGCGCACATGCCCGTTACTAACCCGGCCTGTGTTCCTGATGAGCCAGTTGCGTGTACCAAGCGATCTATCTGTAGGCTGATGTCATTAGCTTGAGAAAGCAACTCAAACGCGGCATTCACGTAGCCCAAAGCTCCAGTTGGATTTGAACCACCGCCAGGAATAACGTAGACATTGTGTCCTTCTGCGCGTTTGCGCTCAGCCGCCTTATCCATCGCCTCTACCATGTTATGCCCACCCTGAAATTTTTCAGTTGTGGCTCCGTGCAGGTGATCCAGCAAGACGTTTCCGTTGGTATTGTAGTTCGCGTCCTGATAGCCGGTTCGGTCTTCAAGCAGGATGTGGCACTCCAAGCCGAGCTTTGCAGCAAAGGCTGCGGTTTGACGGCCATGATTGGTCTGGGTCGCGCCCTGTGTCATAACCATATCGGCACCTTGAATTTCGGCCTCTGCCATCAAAAACTCCAGCTTGCGGGTCTTGTTGCCGCCGGTGGACAAGCCTGTGCAATCATCACGCTTGATCCAGATATCGCAGCCTAATTCTTTTGACAGCCTTTTCATTGGCTCAAAGGGCGTGGGTAAGTGCGCAAGGTGTAGACGAGGGAAGCGAGCAAGATGCATGAAGAAATTCCTAACTGTTGCTTCCCTCAACTTATCTGCCGAAATAAGCTTTCGCTAATGCGAATTTTGATAAATAAATTGCAAGAATTGCAAGGTAACTTGACTTGCTCTATTAAACCACATGCGACTTGAGTGGATTGATGACATATTGGCGGTGCTCGATGGCGGTTCTCTAGCGCGGGCGGCAGAGAAGCGATTGCTCACTCAATCGGCATTCACCCGCCGGGTACGGGTCATAGAGGAAAGTATTGGTGTCACGTTGTTTGACCGTCGGCGTAAACCTGTGACCCTTATGCCCGGTGTTCAGGCGCTAGAGGCAGAGCTGCGGGACCTCAGCGTTCGGCTACACAAGTTGAGGTACACGCTGAAAACCGCGAGTGATAAAGCTGGCCAATCGCTGGCCTTCGTCTGTCAACATGCTCTTACTACGACGGTATCGCCACAGATTGTTCGCACTTTGACACAAGATTATGGGGCTTCAGTTCGGGTTTGTTCTGGAAATCAAGATGAATGCTTGATGCAACTAATCTCGAAGGAGGTCGACTTTGCGATAATGTACGCGCTACCAGATGAAGAAAGAGCCGGACCGGGAAAGGCATTTGAAGCAGTGACGCTCGGTGCCGATTTGCTCATCCCAGTTTCCACGTCAAGCATTCGTTTAAAATTAGGAGATACTACTATACCAACGATCACATACCCAGAGGAGGTCTTTCTCGGCCATGTTTTTTCCCAAAAAATCAGACCTCTTTTGCCTAAAAGTATTCAAGTCTCGACAGTTGCTGAAACCGCTCTGACACTGGCGATGTTGCAATTGGCGCTTAAGGAAATTGGTATGGCCTGGTTGCCGAGATCTTTAATTGTCGATCACCTGGCGCAAGGTCGTTTAGTATCAATGGATGATGCGTTGCCCGCGCAACGGTTGGTCATCAGGATGGTTCGCCTCTCAGAAGCGCAAGGTTCCCACGCTGAACAGGTCTGGCAACACTTGGCTAAAGACTTAAAATTGCACTCGACGCTGCGAAAGCCCGTGTGACCCATCTACTTTTGGAAATAGTCGCTTTCGGCAGATCAATACAAAAAACCGTCGTCGAAATACAAGGCTTTGACCGTGCTCAGTCCATTCAAGGTCAGCAATATACTCTAAGTAACAAAAAAATTGTAGCTAAACTGCTTTCTTTGAAGCGGCACTGTGACGTGAAATTAAAGTCTCGAGACACGCAAAAAATGAAAATTTTGGAATATTCAATCGAAAGCAGCTATTAAATAAATTTCCGAAAAAGTTTTGTTTGATCAAACATCGCCTCTAGCTCTTCCATTCGGTCTTTTGTATTTCCCCAAGTCAGGTTTTGCATGGCTGAGATCATGGTTTCGATGAGTAAGAGTGGCGTTGCGGCAGAATCCCAAGCAGATGGCGCGACAATGCGGCTGCTAAAGCTGATGTCCGACAGTTGATGGACGGGTGATCGCCATTGATCTGTAAACAGAATGATTTTGGCACCTTTCGCATGCGCGATCTTGGCTAATTTAAGAGTATTATTTTCGTATCTGCGCATGTCAAAGATGACGAACACGTCACCTTTCCTCACATCCAAAAGATAGTGAGGCCAAGTGTTTGATGTCGATTGAATATGTGTAATCTGTGGCCTGATGGCCTGCATGTGTAAAAACAAGTATTCAGCCAGGGTGTGCGTTACGCGACCGCCCACAACATAAAGGTGATGGTTGGTGTCTGCGCTCATTGCACAGGCCGTGTCAAAGTCTTTTGGGTTAATCTGATTAAGTGTGTGCCGAATATTGTCAATCACAGCATCCGTAAACCGATTTAGAATATGTTCGGAGGGAGCTCCGCCTGCCCAAGTTTCATGCTTGGCGATGGGGCCAGTTGCCTTTGCCTTTAACTCTTCACGTAGCTCTGTTTGGAATTCTGGATAGCCACTGAAACCCAATTTTTGAACCATTCGTGCGACTGTTGGTACTGATACTCTCGCGTCCTTAGCTAAGGCACTTAGCGGACCGAGACCTGACGCCGGATAGTTTTCCAAAATCGAATGTGCCAATTGTCGCTCTGCGCGCGTAAGATCATCCAATTGGTTTTGAATGCGATCGGAGATTGTTAAGGTGGCCTTTTTCATACATGGAACATCGCATTTGATAGAAAAAATAACAACCCGATATGGAATGATAAAAAAGTTTCACAAATGTGTTGACATAAGTTCTTTTTGGCAAGACCTTTTAAGCAAGGGGGAGGGGCATGTCAGCAAGTCATACAGATATATCTGGAAGCTATGTTTTGTCAGAAAACCCTGTCAGTAAATCTTCATTTATTGTCGTTTGCGAGCATGCGTCCAATCACATTCCCGCATCATTTGCGGCATTAGGTCTGTCCCAAGAGGCTCGTGTAAGTCATGTGGCATGGGATCCCGGGGCGATGGATGTGTCAACGCGTTTGGCAAAGAAATTGGACGCAAATTTGATTGCGAGCGCAGTTTCACGCTTGATTTATGATTGTAATCGCCCGCCATTTGCAAAAGATGCCATGCCAGAAAGAAGCGAAATCTTCGACGTGCCTGGCAATAAAAACCTGACGCAAGGCGATCGTGATGCACGAACGGAGATATTTTACTGTCCGTTCAAGTCTGCTTTAAAATTTGCAATTGATCGTGTTGCCTCGCCAATTCTTATCACTGTTCACACATTTACACCTATTTATAACGGGATTGCTCGATCAGTTGAAATTGGCATTCTACACGACAGCGATGCGCGGCTTGCGGATGCGATGCTACAGGTGGCTGCAACGCACACAGATTTTAATGTGCAGCGAAACGCGCCGTATGGGCCGGAGCATGGTGTCACCCACACCTTAAAACAGCATGCGATTAAAGATGGGCATTTGAACGTCATGTTGGAAATACGCAATGATTTGGTTGAGACACCTGAGCAGCAAGATGCAATGGTGAACCTGCTATCCGCGTGGATCAATGATGCTTGCAAAAATATCGAAGCTAAGGAGAGCGTTCATTGTCAGCCATAATGCGTGGATACATTGGTCTCGTTGACTCAGTAAATTACCGCGTTGGGCGTTTGATCATGTATTTAATCTTCGTTTTGATGGGTATTTTGCTTTGGTCGTCGATCAGTAAAACATTTTTTCTACCTTCTCTCTGGACCTTGGAAATGGCGCAATTTGCGATGGTCGCATACTATATTTTAGGTGGGCCATACTCCATACAATTGGGATCAAACGTCCGAATGGATTTGCTATATGGCGAATGGTCAATCCACAAAAAAGCGTGGTTCGATTTGTTTACGGTCCTGTTTTTAGTTTTTTATCTTTGCGTGTTGATTTACGGAGCCGTTAGCTCGACAGCTTACTCGCTCGGATATTGGGGATCGGATCCATTTTCATACTTTGGTGGGCTTTTGACAGGAACCGAACAAGTTGGCCGATTGGAAAGATCCTCTACGGCTTGGCGCCCCTATCTTTGGCCCGTTAAAGCCATCATGGTCTTGGGTATGTTTCTCATGTTGCTGCAATGTGTCTCGGAACTTTTAAAAGATATTCTACGTCTAAAAGGCGAAATGATTTGATGTCTTATGAATTGATCGCCACGCTCATGTTTTCATCCATGATGCTAATGCTTCTGACAGGTCAGCGCGTGTTTGGAGCGATTGGGTTCGTTGCTGTCGCGGCCGCTTTATTACTGTGGGGCGATAAAGGCGGTTTTGATATTGGATTTGCCGCCGCAATGAAATTGATGAAGTGGTATCCATTACTAACTTTACCCATGTTTATTTTCATGGGGTATGTGCTTTCGGAAAGTAAGATCGCGGACGATCTGTATAAAATGTTTCACGTTTGGATGGGTGGGCTGCGTGGCGGCTTAGCCATTGGAACGATTGGCTTAATGGTTCTGATCTCAGCCATGAATGGGTTGAGTGTGGCAGGGATGGCAATTGGATCGACTATTGCGCTGCCAGAATTGTTGAAGCGTGGTTACGACAAGCGAATGGTTACTGGAGTTGTCCAAGCCGGATCAAGCCTCGGCATTCTTGTGCCTCCCTCCGTCGTCTTGGTGCTTTACGCAATGATTGCGCGTCAACCTGTAGGCCAGCTTTGGTTGGCAGGTATCGTTCCAGGTTTAATGATGGCATTACTATTCGTAGCTTATATCGTCGTTCGGTGCCGTGTGAACCCAGTGTTAGGTCCTGTTTTGAACAAAAGTGAGCGCGACATCCCAAGAGCCGAAAAGTTTCGCCTGCTACGCGCTGGGCTACTGCCGCTTACTATCTTTGCAACGATGATGGTCCCATTCGTAAATGGTTGGACATCGTTGGTTGAAAGCTCTGCTATCGGAGCAATGGCGGCCTTTGCTGCCGCGGCCCTTAAGGGGCGGATGAATAGGGAAGTTTTTGAGAACTCTGTCCGAAAAACCCTTGGAATCACTTGTATGTTCATGTGGATAATTCTTGCAGCGTTGGCGTTTGGCGCAGTATTTGATGGTTTGGGCGCTATCAAAGCCATAGAAAGTTTGTTCACTGAGAAACTTAACCTTTCGCCATGGACGATCCTTATTTTAATGCAACTTAGTTTCATTTTAATGGGTACGTTTTTGGATGACACCGCAATGCTCGTTATTGTGGCACCTCTCTATGTGCCACTGGTTGGCGAGCTGGGCTTTGATCTGATTTGGTATGGCATTTTGTACACTATCACTACTCAAATCGCCTACATGACGCCACCATTCGGATACAATCTATTTCTGATGCGAGCGATGGCACCCCCTGAAATTTCACTGCGCGATATCTATACCTCCATCACGCCTTTCGTGTTGATTATGGTTCTGGCCCTAGCATTGGTTATGATCTTCCCAGGCATCGCAACGTGGCTTCCTGACTATGTTTACAACAAATTATAACAGAACCACAAAAAAAGTGGCAAACCACAAACCAAGGAGAGAAAGCATGACTTCAAGACGTAAGTTTATTCAGGGGGCAGCTGTTGCCCCAGCGGCAGCACTGGCGACGCCAGCTTTGGCGCAAAACACTATTAAGTGGAGAATGCAAACCTACGCTGGCGCAGCACTAGCGGCAGAGGTGATTGTACCCGCAGTTGAGATGTTCAACAAAATTGCGGGGGATCGCATGCAAATAGAACTCTTTTTTGCGGACCAACTAGTCCCAACTGGTGAATTATTTCAAGCCATGCAGCGCGGCACAATTGATGCGGTTCAGTCTGATGACGACTCAATGGCCTCTCCGACTGACGTGACAGTTTTCGGTGGATACTTCCCGTTTGGTTCGCGTTACTCGCTCGACGTCCCAGTGCTATTTAACCAATATGGTTTGAACGAAATTTGGGATGAGGAATACAGTAAAGTTGGCGTCAAACACATCTCTGCGGGTGCATGGGATCCATGTCACTTTGCGACCAAAGACCCGATCCGCAGCCTTGCTGATCTGAAAGGTAAGCGCATATTCACATTCCCAACAGCTGGTCGGTTCATGTCCAAGTTCGGCGTTGTTCCCGTGAACCTGCCATGGGAAGATATCGAAGTTGCGGTTCAAACTGGCGAGCTAGATGGCATCGCATGGTCGGGTATCACAGAAGACTACACCGTAGGTTGGGCTGACGTGACTAATTACTTCTTGACCAACAATATTTCTGGCGCTTGGGCAGGCTCGTTCTTTGCTAATATGGAACGGTGGAATGAATTGCCTGAGGATTTGCAAACACTATTCCGAGTTTGCTGTGACCAGTCACACTACTACCGTCAGTGGTGGTACTGGGGAGGTGAAGCCAACCTGCGTGTGAATGGCACTAAGATGGAACTGACAACTATTCCCGATGACGAGTGGGCTACAGTCGAGGCCGCAGCACAAGAGTTCTGGGAAGAAATTGCGGCAGAATCTGACGTTAAACGCCGTGTGGTTGACATCTTCAAACAGTACAACGCTGATATGGTAAAAGCAGGTCGTCCGTACCGTTACGGCTAAATGTATCCGAATATTTGAGGGCGGCCCTTGGTTGCCCTCATTTCCAAAAATTGTGTTGATTAGACATACCTGATTATACTTAGTCGGCCCTTCGCTGCACTCTAGGCACTGCGAGATTTTGCGCTTCTATGAGTTCCTCTGGGGAAATATGTCGCAAATCGTTCAAAGAATAGTACCAAGCGGTAGAATGAACAATTTGACTGCATCATAAACAATTGGGAAATGCACAGCGTTTCGAAAAGGCTAAATGACGATGACGAACACATGTATCTCGCCCATTGATGGGTCGATCTACGCAAGACGTGAGACGCTGTCGCAAGGCGATGCTCTTGCTGCCGTTTTACGGGCAAACAAAGCTCAAAGAGAATGGGCAGAGATGCCCATTTCCGATCGTGCTGCATTAGTCATGGCTGGTGTTGCGAAAATTGGGGAGCAAAACGATGAGATTGTGCAAGAACTTGCGTGGCAGATGGGCCGTCCCACCCGCTATGGTGGAGAGTTTGGCGGTTTCAATGAACGAGCAAGCTATATGGCGAGCATCGCGGAAAGAGCTTTGTCTGATATCCAGATTTCGGATGATGAGGGTTTCAAGCGCTATATTAAACGGGTCCCGCACGGGGTTGTATTAGTCATAGCGCCTTGGAACTACCCATACATGACTGCGATCAACACGGTTGCACCTGCACTTATCGCGGGGAATGCAGTTTTATTGAAACATGCGTCTCAAACGATTTTGGTCGGCGAACGGATGGCAGCGGCATTTCATGCGGCAGGCGTTCCGGAGGATGTCTTTCAAAACGTATTCTTGGACCATAACACTACCGCAAGTCTCATAGCTTCGAAAAGTTTTGGTTTTGTAAATTTCACTGGCTCCGTTAATGGCGGCAAAGTCATTGAACGCGCAGCTGCGGGAACTTTCACCGGTATTGGCCTTGAACTTGGTGGCAAAGACCCCGGATATGTGATGGAGGATGCCGATATTGATGCAGCCGTGGCTACTTTGATTGATGGAGCGATGTTCAATTCTGGTCAGTGCTGCTGTGGAATAGAGCGAATATATGTTCATCAGAGCTTATTCGATGCATTTGTTGATGGGGCTGTGGCTATTGTAAGTAGTTACAAGTTAGGCAATCCGCTGGATGCGGAGACAACTCTTGGTCCCATGGCAAGTGTGCGGTTTGCTGATTTGGTCAGGGGGCAGACGGCAGATGCGCTAGCAAGTGGGGCGAAGGCGCACATTGATCCCAAAGACTTCCCGGAGGATGGTGGCGCATATTTGATGCCTCAAATTCTGACTAATGTGACCCACGACATGCGTGTGATGCGAGAAGAAAGTTTCGGCCCGGTGGTGGGAATTATGCCCGTAAAAGATGATGCCGAAGCAATCCGGTTAATGAATGATAGTGACTTTGGGTTGACCGCCTCGCTTTGGACTAAAGATACCGCACGCGCTGAAGTTATCGCAGATCAGATTGAAACGGGCACCGTGTTTTTGAACCGAGCTGACTACCTTGATCCAAGCCTCTGTTGGACTGGCTGCAAGGATACCGGTCGCGGTGGAGGTTTGTCGATTGTTGGCTATCACAACTTAACTCGCCCAAAATCTTATCATTTGAAGAAAGCTTGAGAACATGAGCATTGTAGCCAACTGGTCTTATCCAACGTCAATTCGATTTGGAGCAGGGCGGATCTCTGAAATTGCTGATGCGTGTGCAACAGCGGGTATCAAAAAACCATTGTTGATTACAGACCGTGGTTTGGCCGAGATGGGAATAACTACCAAAACATTGGATCTGCTCGCTCGAGCGGGACTCGGGCGTGCGATGTTTGCCGATGTTGATCCAAACCCAAACGAAAAAAATGCTGACGCGGGCGTCAGAAGTTTTAAAGAAGGTGGCCACGATGGGGTAATTGCATTTGGTGGCGGCTCTGGTTTAGATCTTGGTAAACTCGTTGCCTTCCTCGCAGGGCAAACCCGTCCACTTTGGGATTTTGAAGATATTGATGACTGGTGGACCCGCGCTGATGTTGACGGCATAGCCCCAATTGTAGCCGTCCCAACAACGGCCGGAACGGGGTCTGAAGTTGGGCGCGCCTCTGTCATCACCAATTCGTTGACGCAAGAAAAGAAAATCATTTTTCACCCCAAGGTGCTACCTAGTGTGGTCATTTGTGATCCAGAACTGACTTTGGGAATGCCGAATTTCATCACCGCAGGTACTGGTCTTGACGCGTTCGCCCATTGTGTGGAGGCTTTCTGTTCGCCGCATTATCATCCAATGTCACAAGGAATGGCGCTAGAAGGAATGCGCTTAGTTAAGGAGTATCTTCCAAGGGCTTTTAATGATGGTATGGATATTGAGGCTAGGGCGCACATGATGTCTGCAGCTGCGATGGGTGCCACAGCATTTCAAAAAGGCTTGGGTGCGATACACGCCCTATCGCATCCTATTGGTGCAATGCATCATACTCACCACGGTACAACGAACGCGGTATGTATGCCTGCGGTATTGCAATTCAACAAATCTGCGATAACAGGAGTAATTTCTCGAGCTTCCGACTATCTGGGGATAAACGGCGGATTTGATGGGTTCTGTGCGTATGTAAACGATCTGAACGCATCGCTGGGCATTCCAAAAACTTTAATGGATTTGGGCGTCAAAGATCCTGATGTCGATCGTATTGTTTCCGGTGCACTTGCTGATCCAAGCACTGGGGGTAATCCTGTCGAGATGACAAAAGAAAATACAACAAAACTTCTTTTGACCTGCCTTGGATAGGCCAGCTATGAAATATTGCTGAACTCGCAACGGATACCATTAATTTTAAAACAGAAGTTTTTTTTAATGTTTACCGTTCCAACCTTAGATGGGCGAAATTGAACAGCTTGTGGTTAAAGGTGTGGTCAAGCGTAATGTGTCGACTCAAATAATAATGCCTCAGAGCAGAGGCCATTTTTGTTGGCATGATTTTTTAATATCAAATTTATTTAAAAGATATTTCCTGCGCTCTATTCCAATTAGCGTTGTCGAAACACGAATTAATTAAACATTAAACTTGGTTTAATTCAATTTAGTTGAATTTGTTATTAAGTGTCAGGATACATTGCAACGCATTGCTTTATTCCAGCTGATGCCTGAGCTTCATATTTCGGTAACTGCTTCTTCAATTTTGAAAGCTTTGCTTTTTCAGCACCCGTATCGATTGAAACAGGCGTTTCATCTGTTCTGTAACCCGTTTGTGGGCAGTTGTAGTATGAAGTCGTATAATAATCATAACAAGTGCCCTGGTAGGTGTATGGCACGCGTTGAGTGTGTACGGCGTAACCCCGAGAAATATTCTGACTTGTTTCCGAAATTTCATTTTTAGCGTTATTGTATTCGCTAGTGGCAGCGGCTATGCAAGTTTCCCTTGGAGTACTACAACCTGTAATGATCGCCATGGCTGACAACAGTCCACCCATTTTTAAAAATCGTTCCATAATCACTGGCGCTTTCCTTGATTAGTCCTCGCTATGCAGTGATAGCGGAATTTTGTAATTAGGCAAGGGAATGGTATTTTATTATTTCAAGCAAAATAAAAAAGTTTGACCAATTTTATAGAATACTTCACGCGCGCATTCATTCCAATAGGGGTAATTTCAAACCCTTTTCAATAAATTAGGGGCCTAAGGAGAAATTAAATTCCGAGCGCTGGAAGTGTTTAGTACTAATTAACGGTGCTTCAAAATGTGTTAACCCACGATCACCAAATGCATGTAACGCGGACCATGTGCCCCCCTAATATTTTTGGCTTCAATGTCGGCCGTCCCGCTGGTGCCGGTAACAATAGTAAGATTGCGAGGCTGTTTTTCTAACTCCGAGCCCACAGTTTCAAATATGTCCTCAAGGTTTCGATATATTAGGTGTTTCGGGACCACGACAATGTGGTGCAGTGGTAGGAAATTCAGCAAAGTTGGGGCATCTTTTCCAGAAAGGAAAACCACTGAACCGGTTTCGGCCACCGCAAGATCTGCGATTGAAACTGCAACGGGTTCATCAGGAGAGGGTGAGTAGTGGATTTCAATCTCGCCCCATTTAAGTTCTTTAAGTGTTTTTCGGGGCTGGAGGGCGATAGAACCGCCCGCAGAGTTGGTGAAAAGGTATTCTGCAACTGCTTCAGGAATATTAGCGAACGCTTGCACTTGCGTCACAGTCGCAGTGACACGCTCTGAGGTTGCCTTTTCTATAAACCTATTCAAATTGCTAATCCCGGTAAAATCGGGGCGCCGCTTTGGCGCATCTTTCAGCAAAGTATGAGCAGCGGTGACAATCTGGTCAACTGAGTTTTGAGGACCATTGGCCGTCCTGATCTCTCGAAAAATAGCTTCGCGTGAATCGGTCATCTACGTTTTCTCCCTTTATATTGCTGCATGAATGTGCGCTTCTCAGGCTGTGGCAGGTCACGGGTACGGGTCCAGCTTCCAGCCATAGGGAACCACCGAATGCGACCACGGTTCATTGACCAAATTCGCATTGTAAATATTGCCGAGCTAGTTACCGGGTGGTATAAACGCGGGCGCTGTGCCAGCCATTTCCATCCGGCAAGTGCAAACTTTGTTACTGGTGACGTCAGGTTTTGTTCAAACTGTTTCGCGCGCAAGCTGCGCATCATATCGGGCAGTGGGATATTGACAGGGCATACCTCTTTGCAACGTCCATTCAGTGTACAGGCATTGGGCAGATCCTTGGTCTCTTTAAGACCGGACATGGCAGGCGTTAATACTGAACCCATTGGACCGGGATAAACGGCGCCATACGCATGCCCACCAATTGCGGCATAAACAGGGCAATGGTTCATGCAAGCGCCGCAGCGAATACATCTCAGCATAGGGCGCAAGAAGCTACCCAGCATTTCGGTTCGGTGATTGTCGACCAGCACAATGTGCATATTCTCTGGTCCATCGGCATCGCCCTTTCGTTTTGGGCCGTTGTAGAAGGTAGTGTACTGTGTGATCTCGGCACCGATGGCCGCTCGCGATAACAGGCGCAGGAAAACAGTACAATGCGTCATGCTGGGCACGACCTTTTCGATTCCAGCAGTCACTATATGGGTTTTCGGAGGTGTCACAGTTAACTCGGCATTGCCTTCGTTCGTGACGGTGACCACGGATCCATTTCCAGCAATCAAAAAGTTTGCTCCAGAAATACCGATATCTGCCGTGAAAAACTTGGTCCGTAATTCACGCCGGGCACTTTCCACGAGACCTGCCACTTCGTTGGATACGGATGGTTCGGCGTGCTTTCTTTGAAATAGATCGGCCACCTGCTCGTGTGTCTTGTGCATCGCTGGCATTACAATGTGGCTGGGAGGATCCTCGGCAAGCTGAATAATATGTTCAGCTAAGTCAGTCTCGATCCGTTCGATTCCGGCCTTTGCTAGGGCATCGGGTAATCCGATCTCTTCACCTAACATGGATTTAACGCGAGTTACGCTTTTTGCATCTTCCGCAAGACAAAGGCGAGTGACAATTTCGGATGCCTCTTTTGGGGTGCGCGCCCAATGCACGTGTGCACCCGCTGCGGTCGCATTTTTTTCAAACAATTGTAAATAGTAAGCTAAGTTTTCGAGAGTATGATCTTTGATTTTTTGGGCAGACTCTCTCGCCGCGGCGTATTCTGGAAATTCTTCAATGACTTGCGCTCGCCTGCGCTGAAGTAGACCGGTGGTCCGACCCAAGGCTGTTTTTAGTATGGGGTCGGCAAGTGCCGTTTTAACACTCTCTTTAAAGAGATTAGGACTTTGTCTCATCCTATGTCCTCGCGCTTGCAGATTGCTGGACCCTCTGCCATGCTGGCGAGAACTTCGATCGTGTGAAAGGCTTTCACCTCTGATCCGCCCCGGTTGAGTTTTCCTGCCATGTTCATCAGGCAACCCAAATCGCCACCAAGAAGGGTATCGGCTTTCGTGGCTTTGATCTTGTTAGCTTTTTCCTCAACAATTGCATTGGAGATATCTGGATATTTTACGCAGAAGGTGCCGCCGAAACCGCAGCATTCATCGTTCCCTTCCAACTGAGTAAGGCGCAGTCCATCAACCTTCGAAAGTAATGCGCGGGGTTGATCATACACACCCAGATCGCGCAGGCCTGAACAACTATCATGATAGGTGGCATTGCCTTCATAGCAAACACCGTTGGGACGGTACTCCATTACATCGGCAAGGAAGCTCAATATCTCCCAAGTTTTTGCTGAAACCGCCCTTTGGCGAGGTTCCCATTCAGCATCACCTAAAAATAACTCGTTATAATGGCTGCGTATCATACTTGCGCAGGACCCGGACGGAACCACAACGTAGTCATAAGGCTCGAAAGCCTGAATTATCTGTTTTGCAAGTGCTTTGGTCCCCGCATCATCACCGCTATTGAACGCTGGCTGGCCGCAGCAGGTCTGCGCGCGAGGGACATCAACTTGACAGCCAGCCTGTTCCAAAACTTTTATACTGGCAAAACCGATATTTGGGCGCATTGCGTCCACTATGCAGGTCACAAAGAACCCGACCTTCGGCGTTTTTAAAGTGTCAGGCATTTGCTCTTCCTCCGATCAGTGTTTTAGCATTCCTTGACCCCTTCCGGGATAAGGCCCTTTTTGTTTCACTGGATCAGGTTCAGGAGTCTGTCCAGAAATTGTTTAGCATGGTCAAAGAACATGCAGGTATTTCTTCTTAAAGACCGTCAAGTTTTCGCTACCTGAATAGCCTGTGCCTTGTCTGCGCTCAGACACAAAGATCTGTTTTGCCCTCCAGCATTCCAGCACCGGTATGCTAGTGATGAGTGAATTGGGTTCATCCTATGCTGTGGAATCCTCCTGATTTTTAGGCGAAGAACTGGGCGCCGTTGGCTGAGATGGTTGATCCGTTGATGAATCCTGC
>ERZ1046740.791-NODE-791-length-24803-cov-74.816510_pt1 | contig 24803 bp, 44 predicted proteins | sample MGYA00383093_ERZ1046740 | MGnify/ENA primary metagenome ERZ1046740 (study PRJEB29581, sample SAMEA5548363) | metagenome | biome: marine; feature: coastal; material: water | depth 25 m | study: Short-term variability in the microbial, nano- and picoplankton... | reverse complement strand
TGGCGATTGTTGAAGAGAATACACTGTTAGAATTCAACGGTGTACAGATTGTACACCTCTTTCCTAACGGTTATGGTGCCAGTGTAGTCAAACACGACATGTCATATGGCGGAAAACAAAATTTATGGGAATTGGCGGTTCTTAAAAACGGTGAGTTGTGTTATAATACTAGTGTAACTGAGGATGTCTTAGGACATTTATCAGACGAGGACGTTGAGTTCCATCTGAAGGAGATAGAAAACTTATGAAAGAAGGAAGAACAGAGCCTATAAAGGGTGGTGATGAGTATGATGCGCTTACTCATGCTCGTAAGTATTATCACTACTGTGCAGGAACCCTGAAAAGAATCAAAAGACAATACAATAAACGTGTCCGTCAGTCGGGCAAGAAAGAAATTAAAGGAGAGATAGAATGAGTTGGAGTGCAGAAGACTTAGAAGATGCGAACATTATATTCGGGAAATATAATAGCCTGCTTGATTCCGATATTGAAGTGAGTTGGTACCAATTCGAGCAGGAGATTAGAGCCAAATTCAATATCGGATATCAAACCATGAGAAATATTGTCTTGGAGTTTTATAGAGATAACCAGTGGACAGAGCTGTGCATAAAATATACTCAAGCCAGCAAAAGGGTGAGAGGGTCTATGTACTGGATGGAGAAACAATGGAATATTTAGAACGTATGAAAACAATAGATAAAGCCTTCACAGTTGAGAAGTGCGATAACGGCTATGTACTTAGAGCATCTGGTAGAGATGTGCATGATTCTTGGGGAGATTTAGTACTTGTCTTTAGTAACCAGAACGAACTGATGAGCGCAATGGAAGCTCTCTGGGCGAAGAGTCATGACTAAACTATCAGACGGATACAACTCATTTGTAAGGAATATGTGGCTTGATAACTGTGTCGAAAGAGAAGTTTATCATGAACCTAAGCTCTCACATGAGGAATATGTAAGGAGAAATCATACTTTTCTAGAAGATAAGTTTTATAGTGATATAGCAGGAAAGTGGGTCTGGGATGCTAAAATTCAAGACTATCGTGATTCTTAAACAGTAAAACTCTCTCCACAACCACACGCACCCTGAACATTAGGATTATTAAACTCTAATCCTGTGTTCAGTCCTTTTTTGATATAATCAATTTCACTGCCTTTTACATAGACCAAGCTCTTCTTGTCGATAAAGATGTCTATACCTTTATCTTGAAAAATATTATCCCATTTCTGTTTTTCATCAACAGGTTCTATAATATAAGCAAGCCCCGAACACCCTGTAGTTTTTATACCAACCCGTATTCCAATACCTTTACCTCTTTCCCTGATATACTCAAATATGTGATCAGACGCTGACTGTGTTAGAGTAATCATGTTTATCCCTATAATCTTTTATTGCTGCTTTGATTGCATCTTCCGCAAGTACACTACAGTGGATTTTGACGGGTGGAAGTGCAAGTTCTTCGGCGATGTGGGAATTTGTAATACACCCAGCTTCGTCAAGACTGCGACCTTTAACCCATTCGGTAAGCAGGCTGGAAGACGCGATAGCACTTCCGCATCCATATGTTTTAAACCGAGCATCTTCGATAATTCCATCGTCTGTAACCTTTATTTGTAGTTGCATGACATCGCCACAGGCAGGTGCTCCCACCATACCTGTGCCAACGTCACTTTCTTCTTTATCAAAACGTCCTACATTTCGTGGGTTCTCATAATGATCCATTACTTTATCTGAATAGGCCATTTAGTCCTCTGTTTTTACCAAAGTAAATATACCGTAAGCTAAACCCACCCAAGCTACTAGTTTAGCAAGACCCCCAAACAAAATTACACCTCCACAAATTGCTATAAGTGCAATTCCGTCTATAGAGGTTCGTTCCTGGATAATTTTTTTAACGTATTTCATGTTAAGTCTCCTTAAGTTGAGTGCCCCGTTTTGTATGCCCGTTCCAAGCTACAAAACCCGCAGCTCTAAGAGAGATATATGCTAGATAGTTTAATACTTTGAAGCCATTGACTTCTATGCAGATATCTCGAAAAATTTCATCCGCTTCTTTTTGGGTATACACACAATTCAAACCGTCTTTGTCTGCAAACTCTAAAGTAGCGTACTTATATAGATAATCATGAACAAGGCCACCCATCAGTAGAACACCGGTGGGAGAAAGCCACATTGCGAGGAATTTAGGAACTGAAGCACCATCAAATTGGAAGCCTTCAGGTATAACGTAGTCTTCACCTTTAAGTGTAAAATGAAAATCTTCGCAAACTTCCCATTGTCTTACACTCATTAGCCATAACCATATACCTTTAAAAAAGCCTTTTCCTTTAGTAGTGATTGGAATAGGCTTCATATGAGGCATCTCAGGGTAAGAGAAACCCACCCTGTAGTCAGGTTCTTTATCGTCAAATAGATTGACTACAAAACCAACTAAAACAATAGCAGCGAACACTGTCCACTGCCAAAATGTAACTGCTAAATCAATAAATGTTTCTAACATATATAAACTCTTTTGCCCTTCTAAAAGAAAAGCCTGTGAGATAGTTGCATCTCTAAAGAATCGTTCTACTGTATTTCTAGTTCTATTGTAAAAATAAAATTTAAAAAGCCTAAACTTAATGTATGCCAGGAAATTTTATTAAATTTTTCTCTCTCATACCATATAGTAGGCACAAGATAAACTCTAGACTGAAGTACTTTATTGAACTCTTTGACCTCAATAAATGTCTTAATCATACTATAATAGCTCTTAGATTTGGTGAAAAATAGTTGGGGCCTTTCATAACTTTACCATCTTCCCTGTATATAGGGTACCCGCTCTCGTCTAATTTAGACATATTGCTTTCATGAACTTCTATAAAACATTCATCTAAGTCTATTCCAAAAGCATGGCCCGCCCCATAGACAACATAAAGAAGGTCTGTAAGTGCGTCTCCTACTTCAATAATATCTTTATTAGCCAATGCTACCTCTAATTCTTCTAATTCTTCAGCTATGAGATCTACTCTAAGATCTTGAGTGTCCCTATCGCGTAGTGTAGGCTCACAGTGTACTTCCTGTCCAAATACTTCCATGAAGTCTCCTACAAGCTCAAATGGTGTGGCTCTAGTGTTTTGCATTTTCTTCCCTCTGTCTTTTTCGTTCTCTGATTTTAGCAGAAGCTTTTGCTTTATTTCGCTTCGCACTCTTTTTTTCGTAATATTGTTTATCTTTAAGCTCTACTAGGGAATCTTTTGTCTTTCTTTTAAGGGCCCTTAAAGCACTTTCAACATTATTGTTTTTAACTCTAATCTTCATCTTTAACCTTAGTATTCTCTTGGACTAAGGTATCCCAACCGAATATAAAACCGTAATCAAGCTCCCTCAAATAGTAGTGAGGGTCCATAGTTACGCCCTCTATTCCAAGATCCTCCTCTTCTGGTATATTATACATTTACCAGCCCTTCTTAATTCGTGTATCAAAGTAGTATTGTTTACACTCTTTAACATCTTTTGACACGCCTTCAGCTACTTCTTTATTGCAAAGTTCGTTCAGTTTCATCGTATTACTGGTAGCACTGATAGTGCCTGTAATAATTATAATCCAAAATACTATAGTCATTTTACTCCTTCTTATTTTACATAAAAAATGTGTTCGTTTATTTGTACTTTTTTCTTAAAAGTATGTGCCCAAAAAGGCTTTTGTATATATGTTGCATGATACCAAAGAGCTCCTTCAGTTACATCAGGAAGTGTCTGCGAATAAGCCTGAATAGCTATATCTGTTGCATTTCCGTACTCTTTAATATTCTTAGGTTTGTCAGATTTACCGTCACAATACCAGCTAAATTGACATATTTCTTTTCTTTGCTGTTCGACCACTTGACATATTGTAGCAGGAAATGCGACACTTTTTACCCTATTTAATGTAACTTGTGCAATGGCTAATTGACCTACCCAAGGTTGATTACGCCCTTCAAAGTATATGTTCTTAGCTAGACATTGAAGATCTTGTACTCGGTCCTCAGCTGCAGAAACATCCTGAGCCATTAATATTAGTATTATTGCTATACTGATCTTCTTTGAAATGCCCATCCACGATCCTGTAAGTACTTGGCTTGTTTTACACAAGCATTATATGATCTATCAGGGAAGTATTCCTGAAGCTCCACACTGGTTGAAAAGTAATATACTTTTCGAAGTAGCTCTCTTTCTTTACGAGACCAAGGTTTTTTAGCGTATATTTTCATAATCTTCCTTTCACAGCTTATAGATATTATAGTAGATTCCACATCGAAAGTCAAGAAATATTTTTAAGAGTTGCAAATAGATATGGAAAAATATTTCTTGACATTTAGGATCTTTTCAATTATAATATATATTAATTGGAGCAGCCTTGCTATTGCAAGTGGAGTATTTATATGATGGTAGACCCTATAGTTCTAGTAATAGGCTTTTTGTGCTTAGCAGGAACGACATACACTAGCTGGCAGTCAGGACACGCAGCAGGAGTAGAAAATACTCTATCTTATCTTGAGTCTGAGGGTATAATAGAGTTTGATACTAAGGAAGAATAATCATGTGGCAGTTTTTTGCAATGATGGCACTGGTTTTAGGAGGAGCAGCTTATGGACTCTGGGACCAAAATTTAAAGTTACAAAAAAATATAGCTTCACAACGAGTAGCCATTGAACAGCAAGAAGCTGCCTTCAAAGAGTTACAAGTACAAACTAAAAGACAAAACGAAGCTAATACCGCTATGCAAAGTAAAAATAAAAAAATAGAGCTAGAGATGAGCAGGTATCTTGACATCTTCGCTAGACATAACCTAACTAAATTAGCCACGGCCAAACCTGGCTTAATAGAAAAGCGAGCAAATAATGCAACTAAAAAAGTATTTGAATCCATTGAAAATGACAGCAGGGATGTCGATTCTCTTGATGACGGGGTGCAGTTGGTTCCCGAAACCAATAGTACCGGAGATAATAACAGTAACGAAGCCGGTGAGAATAGAGATAGTACAGCCGGAGCTACCGAAGGAAATTGATTTAAAAGAGCCCACTTGGTATGTTGTTTCAGAGAAAAATCTAGAGGAGTTCTTAGATAGAATTAAAAAGGAATCAGGAGGTAGTATAGTATTCTTCTCGATGTCTGTAGGAGACTACGAACTAATGTCGTATAATATGCAAGAACTTCGTAGATACATTCGTGAAATGAAAGAAGTAGTTATTTATTATCGAACCGTAACAACATGGGATGATATAGATGAAGCAGAGGACTAAAAGAAAAGTCCTTGCAGTGTTAAAGGAACATTATATGAATAGAGAAGCAGTTTTTGAACAATTAAAAATAGATGAAGGGGTCAAATATACTATATATTTAGATCATTTAGGTTATCCAACTTTTGGAGTAGGACACTTGGTTTTAGAGTCTGATCCAGAGTTTGGTTTGGAGGTAGGAACCCCTGTTTCTGAAGAAAGAGTTAAAGAGTGTTTTGAGCAAGACTTAAACACTTCAATTAATGAGTGTGAAGTTTTGTATGGTACACTTTTTAATACTTGGCCCAGTGAAGTGCAAGAAGTTTTAATAAACATGATGTTTAATATGGGCAGACCTCGATTAAGTCAGTTTAAAAATTTTAAAGCAGCTTTAGATAAAGGTGATTGGACAAGTGCGGGAACAGAGGGAAGAGATTCCAGATGGTATAAACAAGTAACAAATCGTGCTGAACGACTAATGTCGAGAATGGATAATGTCACATGATCTATTTCACCCTACGGATTTAAAACCTTTAGGAACTGATATACTGCGCACCCCTTTCTTGTCCCAAGATATATGTGAAATTATTCTTGAATGCCTGAAAGAAAAAAACACTTGGTTTTACAATGCTAAAAACCCTCACCACACGGACGATATTCATTTCAAAAAAGACCTACCAGAGTGGTACGCTATACTAGAAGAAGGTTTACTCGCTGTTTTGGTACCTGCTACAAAGTATTGGGATATATCTTCAGCGGACATAGAAATAATAAATATGTTTGCTGTCAGGTATACTCTATCTGAAAAGACAGAATTAGCCAAACATCACGATGACAGCTACATTACCTGTAGCCTGAAACTAAACAGCAACTATGAAGGAGGGGAATTATTTTTTCCTCGTCAAAAAACCACAAACAAACAAGTAGATGTGGGAGACTTACTTATTTGGCCAGGGCAGATAACACACCCCCATAGTAGTTTACCTCTTGTATCTGGTGAGAAGTATTCAATCACAGTATGGACAAAAAACGAGAGTTTAAAAAATCATAGATAATTCTACCTTACGATATAAATTTCTTGACACTCTATCTAAAATTTAGTATAATATACTTTCAAATTAAGGAAACTAACGATGGATTTTTACGAGAGAGTTGCCCGAGGAGCTGCAAGCTGTAAGAAGTGTGGCGGAGGCATAATAGGTGACGGATACACTGTGGCATACCACTGTGAGTACGCAGAAGAAGAGACTTATATATATCACGAGCCTGACGCAGGCCCTATCTACTGCAACTATGAGGAGTAATCATGAATTTATTTAAACTTGACGATGACCTCGACAAGTGTGCTGAGTATCATATTGATAAACATGTCGGTAAGATGCAGCTAGAGTGTGCTCAGATGATGTGTACTAATCATTGGATTGATTATCTGCTGGGCTATGTGCCTAGAAAGTTGACACCTGAAGAGCACTTAAAACTTAAAGTGTTTATGAAAGCACAGCGTCCGTTAACTATGGGAGATAGAATTTTTCCATACCTGGCTTGTCATCATAACCACCCCTCTACAGTATGGATGCGAGAGTCTGTAGCCAATTATGAGTGGGCATTTTGCTACGCTCATGCTTTGTCTATAGAACAGGCATACAGAACTGGAGGATCACACAAGTCTTTTGAGGTAATTAGAACTCTGCCTGAGCTGATACATATGAAAGATGTAGGGGAAACCCCTTTCAAGTTAGCAATGACAGATAACATGCCTAGAGGCTTAGTAGACACTGATCACCCTGTGTGGTCTTACAGAAATTTTTATATGCTAGACAAAGCATCCATTAGTAGTTGGAAAAGTAGAGAGAAGCCGACTTGGTGGAACGAAGATCTAGCCGACTATGAGCAAAGAATAAGTAGGAGTTAAAATGGCAAGTAAAGTAAAATTAGTAGGAATGACATCTCCTAGTGCCTCTTCGGGGTGTCATACGGCAGGAGATTTAATTGCTTATGCTGCTAGGGTAAGTAACCCTATGAATCAAAATAATAAAAAGACTGCTTCAAAGTTACTTCGTTATTTAATCAAAGAGGGCCATTGGTCTCCTTTTGAGATGGTTTCAATAACTATGGAGATAACAACTACCAGAGACATTTCTAGACAGATCTTAAGGCATAGATCCTTTTCCTTTCAAGAATTTTCTCAACGCTATGCAGTAAGTGAAACTTTCAGCACTAAAAGAGAAGCTAGAAAACAGCACGCTACAAATAGGCAATTGAGCATGGTAGATGAAAACTCTGAAAGACAGGATAAAGCTCAAGAAGTATTTAATGATATGCAGAGTGAGGTTGCGAGAGTAGCAAAAGACTATTATGAAATGGCTCTTAACTCAGGTATTGCTAAAGAACAAGCCAGAGCGCTTTTACCCGAGGGCTTGACCGAAACTACTTTGTATATGGCAGGCACCTTGCGCTCTTGGCTTCATTATTGCGAATTGAGGCGGGGTCATGGCACACAAAAAGAACATATAGACATTGCAGATCAGTGCTGGGATATTATAGCAGGGCATTTTCCTGATATAGCGGAGGCTTTAAATAATGAATAAAAAGTATATTAACGAGGCCCCTAGTGGAGAAATGCCTAAAATGCGTCCAGCCAATGCGTTAGACAAGCAAGAGGGAGGCTCTCACTACGACTTGCCTATACAACCCCTTGAATATATTCATGCGAATCAGCTAGGGTATATCGAAGGCAATATTATTAAGTATGCAACTCGACATCGAAATAAGAACGGTGTAGAAGATATAAAAAAGATTATACACTATTGCGAATTACTATTGGAGCTAGAATATGCGGAAGAATGTAAAAAAGAAGGATCACGAGAATCTAACGGCGAAGAACATCGAGAAAGTGAAATCGCTTCTAAACCCTGGCTCCGCCATCGGGTCGAACCCTGGCTCCGCTAGTGAAAAGCCTATAACTAAGAAAGAAGCATGCAGTATTCTAAATATCTCGTATAATACAACACGCTTGCAAAAAATTATTGAAGAGCATGACGAAAGGAAAGACTATACTAAAAAACGTAAAGCAGGTCTGCGAGGTCGTCCGGCGAGTGATGGCGAAATCGCTGAGGCGTGCTCGAGCTTCCTCGGAGGAGATACTATTTCAGATATCTCAAAGCGGCTCTTCAGAAGTCCATCCTTTGTACGATCTATTCTCGAAAGAGTTGGCGTCCCGTCAAGACCGAGCAACAAAGAAGAAAGACTAACTCCACATTACTTTCCAGATGAGTGTGTATCTGAAAGTTTTCAGGTTGGAGAAATGGTATGGTCTGCAAAATACCATGCCCCTGCAGTTGTAGATAAAAAACACGAAAACCCTACATACTTAGAAAAGTATGGTAGTGAAGCGTATCAAATTTATATATTTGAGAAAGAAGTTGAAGAACTAGACTTTGTATCTACCGCAGGTAAAGGAGGCTTTTATGCCTCTAGCTGTGCCCATGATTTGGGCAAGCTCAATCATCTAGCAAAGCTAGGTATTGATTTAAATAAGCAATTATGATAGAAAATATGATAAAAGCACTAAAAGTAGGTAGGGTAACTATTACTTTTAAAAGTCTAACGTCGGGTAGAAAAATAACCGACGATTATACTCTGCAGGGGGTAAATTTACCTCAAAATTCAAAAAGCGATAAGTTAATAGTACTTCATTGTGCTTCTAACACTTACGAAGATATAGAAAAAAGGACGATAGAAGAATGGATAAGGAAATAAAAATGTGGAACCACTTTTGTGCCCCTAAAGAAACTGTAATAGGTACAGAAGTTGGGCATCCTTGTAACTGGTGCGATGTTACAGAAAAAGTAGAAAAAGTATATCAAGGACTTTATTGGGCTTATCCTTTAAAGCAGTACTTAAGATGGCCTCAGTATATGGAATATTATTACTGGCGTAACAAAAAAAGTTCTTGACTTCAAGGTTAATTTCACATATAATATGTTTTTATAAAGTGATGGAAGCAAATGGGCGACCGATTTTATCAGCAACAACTAGAACGAACAGGTTTTGCACCTGGACTTAAAAACACTAACAGAAGGAAAAGAAGAATGGCTTGGGATGATGATAAAAAAGCACAAGCAGTAGCAATGTACGAAGAAGCAGAACCAACTCCAGAGACCAGCATGGAGATTGTAAAAGATATTGCAGAAGAATTAGACGAGTCACCTAACGGTGTTCGTATGATCTTAACAAAAGCTGGCGTTTATGTTAAGAAAACCCCCGCTGCTAAGTCTAGCGGCGGTACAACTGGAGGCGGCACTCGTGTCTCTAAAGCAGCAGCTCAAGAAGCCCTTGCTGCTGCTTTAAGTGATGCAGGTCAATCTGTTGACGAAGAGATTATTTCTAAGTTGACTGGTAAAGCCGCGCAATACTTTACTTCAATAATTACAACAATAAACGAAGCGTAAAGTACCTTAAAGTCCCGCCGCGCCTCTTAACAATGCGCTCGGCGGGCATTTTTTAAAAACGGTTACAAGCCTTTAACCTTCCGCTCTCCAAATATATAGTACAGCAAAAGATTTTGCTAACCTAATAAAAGGAGATTTTGTGAAAAAAGAGGAACTAGCATCGTTAGTAACTGAGTATGGTGATGCTGTAATCACCTATCGAAGTGAAAATTCCAAAAAACTAAAGTATAATGTTTGTACTTTAGACTTTACCACCCCTTATGTAGCGGGCAAGAAAAATAGGGCAAAAGAATCTGACAGGACTCTTTTGCTTTTTTGTTGGGACACAGATTCATATCGACTTCTCAAACCCGAAAACGTAACAAGTGTGGTACCTCTCTCGTCTATTCTTAGAAACGAGGTATGATATGCAATTATATGAAGCACCAGCTCTATATGAAAAAATCATACATTATAATGAGGATAAAGAGATACAAGTAAGGCTTACTATCAATACCTTTAGAGGTATAGAGTACTTACATGTCAGAAAGTATTATCTAGACTTTACCGAAGAATGGAAGCCCTCTCCTGAGGGTGTAGCTATGGAATTGGATTTTAACAATTCTCGGCAGCTTTTTTCAGGTTTGTTAGAAATACTATCGTTGGCAGAATCAAAAGACATCATAGAAGAACATTTTAAAGATTATATAGACGAAATCTATAAATAGTTCTTGACTTTTGCTGGTTCTGTCTGTATAATGTACATATTCCAGTGAGAGTTTTTATGAAAAAATTTTTAGATAAAGCAAGTAAACATTATTATCAAGGTACACCTCTTATTTCAGATGAAGAGTTTGACTCTCTTGCATCGAAATACGACTATAACTCTGTAGGCTACACTGTGACAGATGGGATACCTCACCTTTATAAAATGTACTCTTTACAGAAAGTATTTTCAGAACTAGAATTACCTTTGAATTTGCAAGATTATGTATGCACTCCTAAACTTGATGGAGCTGCAGTATCTATTCTATATGTTAATGGGTTATTAGCTTTGAGCCTTACAAGAGGTGACGGAAATGTTGGACGGGATATAACTGATAAAATGAAAGTTTTAGTCCCTAACGAAATTTCTGTAAAAGAAAGTATCCAAATTACTGGAGAGGTAGTTGCTTCTAAAAATATCCCTAATGCCAGGAACTATGCTTCAGGTGCTCTAAATCTCAAAGATATAGAAGAGTTCAAACAGCGAAGTATAACTTTTGTAGGTTACGATATTAACTATACAGTTAAACAGGAGGGGCGCTTTTACAAAGAACACACACTAAAAGCTCTTAGAGACTTTGGTATGTCTGAGGTCAGTACGTTTGATATAAGTAACTATCCTACCGACGGTACTGTATATAGGTTGAATAGTCGAGACAAGTTTGATAGAATGGGCTATACAGCACACCACCCTAGAGGCTCTGTTGCTCTAAAAGAACAGAAAGAGGGTCAGATCACCACGCTATTAGATGTAGTATGGCAGGTAGGCAAGAGCGGTGTAGTAAGCCCTGTAGCTATTTTAGATCCTGTGGATATAGAAGGAGCTATTGTATCTCGAGCCACTTTACATAATATAGATTACATACGCAGTCTTGATCTTAAAATAGGCTGTAACGTAGAGGTCATTCGTAGCGGTGAGATCATACCTCGAATTTTACGACGTGTAGATTAAGTGCACCTATTAAAAAATAGTTCTTGACAGAAACCTTAAAATCTCGTATAATATACTTTCAATTTCACGGAGAATACTTTAGTGCAAACTATTCAAGCCCCCACCAACTGCCCTAGCTGCGGTTCGTTACTTGAGTGGTCAAATGATCTTCTTTACTGTAGAAGTAACTCATGTGTCTCTCAAAAGCAAAAGAAAATCGAACACTTTGCCAAAACCCTTAAAATAAAAGGACTAGGCCCTAGTGCTATCAATAAACTTGGCTTGACAGATATCGATGAGATCTACTCTCTTACAGAAGAAGATATTTCTGAAGGATTGTCATCTGAGAAGTTGGCTAAAAAGTTATATGCAGAAATTAAAAATTCGGAAGCCGCACCTTTTAACACGGTTTTAGCTGCATTCAGCATACCTTTAATCGGAAAAACTGCTAGTGATAAACTCTCTAAAATAATTACTGATATTACTGAAATAAATGAGAGTAATTGTAAAGCAGCGGGACTAGGTCCAAAGGCAACTGAAAACTTATTAAAGTGGTTACATAAAGATTTCTATAGTTTTTATGATGGCTGCTTACCTTTTGATTTCAAGTTTGAAAAAGCCTCTCTTGTAGAGACACTAGGTACAGTTTGTATTAGTGGTAAACTTAAAAGTTATAAAACTAAAGCATTGGCTACTGCTGCCTTGTTGAATAAAGGATATATTGTAAAATCAAGCTTGACCAAAGACGTTACGATACTAGTAAATGAAAGCGGTGTAGAGTCCGCTAAAACAAATCAAGCCAGAAAATCTGGCATAACAATAATTGAAAATCTATTAGATTTAATCGGAGAATAATATATGGCATTGCCAAAATGGACTGAAGAACGTACTGCTGAACTAACCAACTTTGTTGGTGACGAAGCACCTATCTCTCAAGCAACTGTTGCAGAAGCAGCAGCCCAGCTCGAGACTTCAACTCGATCAGTTTCTAGTAAACTGCGAAAAATGGGTTTTGACGTAGAACTTGCATCAGCATCTTCTGTTAGAACTTTCTCTCCTGAACAAGAGGACACTTTGTCTTCTTTCGTACAGGACAACAGTGGTGAGTATACCTACGCTCAAATCGCTGAACACTTTGATGGCGCAGCTTTTTCTGCTAAGTCAATTCAAGGTAAGATCCTATCTATGGAACTAACCAGCCACGTTAAGCCTGCTCCTAAAGTAGAAACCGTCAGAACTTACTCTGTAGAAGAGGAAGAAACTTTTGTATCTATGGTACAAGATGGCGCTTTCGTAGAAGCTATTGCTGATGCGCTTGATCGCTCTGTAAATTCTGTACGTGGTAAGGCTCTCAGCCTGCTTCGTTCTGGAGATATTGATGCTATCCCACGTCAAGAACACACTAAAGGTTCCGCTAAAGAAGATCCTTTAGCAGATCTTGGTGATATTTCTGACATGACTGTAGAAGCTATCGCTGAAACTATAGGCAAAACTGCTCGTGGTGTTAAAACTATGCTAACTCGTCGTGGCCTTGTTGCTGCCGACTATGATGGCGCGGCTAAGAAAGAAAAAGCATCTGCTTAATCTTTATTAGTTTTTGAAAGACAGGCTCCACGGGGTCTGTCTAAATCTTTGAATTCGGGGGAATTTTTTTGAACATCGCAAGTGCGTTGATAAAGCAAGTGCTCGCACTCCAAGACTTTCAGACTTGGAGTGTCACGCATAGGCATTATTTGCCGAGTGAGTATCATAGCCTATACAAGGTTATCGATAAGCACTGCGAAGATTTTCATAAAATGCCCACGATTGAAGATTTAAAGTTTGAGATTCGGGACTCAGGTACTCGTGAAAAGTTATACGCTATTGAAAGCGTAGAAGTGGATGCAGATCCATACATGCTTTTAGAGTACCTGAAGAACGAATATGCTCAAAAAGAAATTCTGGACTCACTAGAAGATTATGTAGAGAACTCTGTTGCGTTTGAAAGCGCCCAGGATTCTGTAAATCATCTTCACCAAATCGTACTTGATGTCGAAGACAAGGTTGATCTGGAAGATCCGCAGGAAAGTATGCAACGTATTGAACTGTTTGAGCCAGAAGAAGATTTAGCTAAGTACATGAAACTCGGACTCAACGAAGAGTATGATTACGAAATACAGTTCTCCCCCCGAGATCTTGTTATGGTTGGTGGTCGCCGAGGTGCTGGTAAATCTGTTATCTGTGCAAATATTGCTAACGCAGTATATGCCAGTGGTAAGTCGGCTATGTATTTCACTATTGAAATGGATAGTCGTTCTATCTTACAAAGATGCTGTTCCATCGCTACTGAAGTTCCCTTTGCTCGTTTACGTACTCAGAACCTGAGTATTACCGAGTGGGAGAAAGTAGCAACTTGGTGGGCAGCTCGTTATGTTGATGGGCAAGACCGCTTGAAGGAATATAATACACATCGTGACTTTAATAAGTTGCATACATCACTAAAGACGCAGCATGAGCTACTCCCGACTCAGCAGCTGGACGTAGTGTATGACCCTGCACTTACTTTATCCAAGATTCGCGCAGAGCTTGACAAAAAAGTTAAGCCCTTGAATGTTGGTGTCATTATCGTAGACTATATTAATCAGGTAAAGCGGTCGAGTCTTCCCTCTCGTGGAGGGCAGTATGACTGGACAGAACAGATTGAAGTAAGTAAAGCACTGAAATCTATGGCACAAGAGTATGATTGTACGGTATTTTCACCCTATCAAACAGACGCAAGTGGTGAAGCTAGATTCGCTAAAGGTATTCTCGATGCGGCAGATGCTGCATACTCATTAGAAACCTGGGATCACGAAGATGCGTGTATTACGTTGAATTGTGTAAAAATGCGATCAGCCTCCATGAAGTCTTTCACTTCCACAGTAGATTGGGATAGCCTAAAAATTGGCCCTGAATCTGCTATGACTCCTAAAGAAAGAGAAGATTCTTCGCATAAAACCGGCGAAGAAATTAATGATCTTTAAAAATAGTTCTTGACATCTTAGCTTCTTTTGCGTATAATATAGAAATACTTTAATAGAGAAAAGCATAAGGACATTGATCGGTGACAGTAGAAGAACTATTAATTTCTAAACAAATATATTTTATACCTAAGGGCGGAGACTGCTTAGTTAGCTGTCTTAATCCTGAGCACCCTGACCGTAATCCTAGTATGCGTATTGATCGTATAACAGGGATATTTCAATGTTTCTCTTGTGGTTTTAAAGGAAGCATTTTCAGTCATTTCGGGGAAAAGGCAAACCACTTACAAGTAAGACGAGAATTACTCAAAAAAAATATTAGAGAGAAAAGGTCTGAAAGTGTCGGTTTGTCTTTTCCCCGAAACGCTATTTTTTATCAAGGTAACTGGAGAAATATTAGACCAGAAACATATAAAAAATTTGAAGCTTTTCAACATCATGATCCTGATTACGTCGGAAGAATAGTATTTCCAATACGAGATATATCAGATCGTATAGTAGCTTTTCAAGGACGTCATACCACTGGAGGGCTGCCCAAATATAAATTTTCTCCTTCAGGGTCTAAGCTACCTTTATTCCCTGTAGTAGAGCCGATACAAGGCTCTGTTATTCTAGTAGAAGGTATATTTGATATGATAAACCTTCACGATAAAGGGCTAACCAACGCAATTTGTTGTTTTGGTACAAAAAGTATTAATGAAGATAAGCTACGTATGCTTTCTATACAAAGTGTAGAAGAAGTAATAGTTTTCTTCGATGGAGACGACGCGGGACAGAGCGCCGCAAAAGAAGTAAAAGAGATGGCAGACAAAGTAGGTCTGTCAAGTAAAAATGTAGCGTTAAAGGACACAGATCCCGGAGCTCTACCCCTAAAATCAGTACAAACACTAAAGAGTAAAATATATGCCTAAAGTTGCATTAGTAGAAACTAAACCAAGTAGAACAAATTTTAAGAAAGAGTTTGAGGATGAGTTCGAGTTTGATCAATATCAGCTCTGCTCCGATCCAAGCCTTAAAAAAGTATTAAAACGAGACTGTGATATCGAAATCAATACAGACGACTACGACTGGGTAATCCTTGTAGGTAGTGATGCTTTGAAATACTTTACACCGATTAATTCGGTAACAGAATACTCTGGCAAGAAAGTAGAGGAAAAGTTCTTGCCTGTAATTAACCCTGCCATGTTAGCGTTTAAGCCAGAGGCTCAGCGCACATGGGACGACTCCAAGCAAAGCATAGTAGAGTACATAACTGGCAATAAACAAGACACAGTAATTACAGAGTACAATGCTTGGGGTATACAAGATACGGAGGAAGCAAATGACTTTATTCGTGCTGCTATTTCTGCCCCTCTGCCTTATGTTGCTCTTGACTCGGAGACAACCGGATTATATCCACGCGATGGACACATGCTTGGTATTAGTCTTAGCTATGAGGCTGATCGCGGAGCTTATATAGATACGGACTGTTTCGATGAAGAAACAGAGTCACTGCTGCAACAGTTGTTTAACGAAAAAACAGTAGTATTTCATAATGCAAAGTTTGATATGGCATTCTTTGAGTACCACTTTAATTTTAAGTTTCCTAGTTTTGAAGATACTATGTTACTGCACTATTTGATTGATGAGAATCCAGGTACTCATGGTCTGAAACAGCTAGCAATGAAGTATACAATCTACGGGGATTACGAGAAACCCATGTACGATTGGATAGACAACTATCGTAAACAGCATGGTATTCTTAAAGGTGATTTTAATTGGGGAGATATTCCCTTTGACATTATGAAATTATATGCGGGCATGGACGCTGCTTGTACGTTTCTTCTTTATGAGAAGTTCGTAAAGATTAAGCAGAACAAACGTTTAGCTAAGGTATACGATAACATATTAATTCCCGGATGCAGGTTTTTGACTGACATTCAAGACAATGGTGTACCTTTCGACAAACTGCGTTTAGTAAAGTCTCAGTCTCTTATGCAAGAACAGATAGACGAAGCTGTAGCGGAGATGTATAAAGACCCTGCCATTCGTAAATTTGAAGAAATAAATGGAAAAGACTTTAATCCTAATTCTACTGTGCAACTTCGTAGTTTGTTGTTTGACTTCGTTGGCCTCAATCCAACTGGTAAAAAGACTGGCACTGGAGCACATAGTACAGACGCGGAAGTTCTTGGAGAGCTTACAAAACAATCGCACATCCCAGAACTCATTCTCCAAATCAGACAAAAGTCCAAGATTAAAAATACTTATCTGGACAAGATCTTACCGCAGTTGGATCGCGATAGTAGACTACGTACAGGTTTTAACCTCCACAGTACTACTAGCGGCAGGCTTAGTTCTTCTGGTAAACTCAATATGCAACAACTTCCTAGGGATAACCCTATTGTAAAAGGTTGTATCAAAGCAGCACCAGGACACAAAATCGTTGCAATGGACTTAACAACTGCAGAAGTGTATGTTGCAGCAGTCCTTGCAAAAGACAAAGCACTTATGGACGTATTTCGTTCAGGAGGCAACTTTCACTCCGCGATTGCACATAGAGTATTTAAACTACCTTGTGAAGTAGGAGAAGTAGCAGAGCTATACAGTATGCAGAGACAGGCAGCAAAAGCTGTAACCTTTGGTATTATGTATGGAGCAGGTGCCAATAAAATTAGTGAACAAGTTACAAAGGACTCAGGAACTTATTTTAGCAAACAAGAAGCACAAGAGGTTATTGATGACTACTTTAAGGAGTTCCACAAGTTAAAAGAGTGGATTGAAGATAACCAAAAATACATCCAACAAAACGGATTTATTTACAGTTACTTTGGCAGAAAAAGACGGTTACCAAATGTTGCATCAACAGATAGAGGTATTGCAGCTAGTAGTGTTAGGTCTGGTCTTAACTTTCTAGTGCAGTCTGCTGCTTCTGATATTAACTTATTAGGTGCTATAGACATGAATGCTTGGGTTAAAGCTAACAATAAAAAAGCTCGTATCTTTGCACTAGTACATGACTCCATTTTGGCGGAAGTGCCGGATGAAGAAGTAGATGAGTATATGAAAAAACTCGCATCTTATGTGCAAATGGATAGAGGCGTATCTATTCCAGGTACTCCTGTTGGTTGTGACTTTGAAATTATCCATGAAGACTATTCTGGTGGTAAATTCGAGAAAATGTATGGTAATTACATATAAAAAAATTAATAAGGTAACTTTTCCTGTATATATATTAGACTCTTCAAATTGGCACGAAGAAGATGGCTTACTGTTTGTTGAAAATAGATTACTGGACGATAAAAATATGTCAGGAGACACCCTAGGAATAAGAAGGCTGCAAACTCCTTTTAGAGACTTATATCCTTTAAAACTTTCGCTAGGGAGTCTCTTAGGTATTATTAAACAAAAGAAAAAAACTTTTATAGATAGTAAAGGAGAGCCTTTTATTTATGAAAAAACAAAAAATTTTTCCTTAAAATATTATAAAATTCGTAAAATAGAACAGAAAGAAAGAGCTTCTGTTTTATGGGTGAAAGGGCTTAATCTCCCTTTTAAGATACCTCGCCCTCCTATGAATGATCTTCAATGGGCGGGAATTTTGCATCGTAGGGGTATCCCTTGGATGTTGTACGAGTATTCAGAAATGAAACTCAAAGACACTATAAGAAAAGTATAAATATGGCTAAAAAGAAAAGAACTCTTGCAGGAGTAAATTTTGAACTGCGAGAGATAGAACCTTTAACACGTAACCAACTTAAAGCATTTGAGACAACAAACCACTTAGTATTGCATGGACTTGCAGGAACAGGAAAAACATTCATATCATCTTACCTAGCATTTGATGATATGGCAAAAGGAGATTTTCAAAAGCTAGTAATTATTCGAAGTGCCGTACCAACAAGGGACATAGGTTTTCTTCCAGGTACGGAAAAAGAGAAGTCCTCAGTATATGAAGAACCATATAAAGATATCTCTAATGATCTGTTTAGTAGAGGCGATGCCTACGAAATACTCAAACAGAAAAACATAGTAGAGTTTATGACTACTTCATTTATAAGAGGAATAACACTCAGAGATGCAGTAATCTTAATCGATGAGTGTCAGAATATGTCTTTTCATGAGTTAGACTCAATTATTACTCGTATGGGTGAGAATTGTAGAGTGATTTTTTGTGGAGACTTTAGACAAGCAGATTTAAGAGCAAACGGAATAAAAGACTTTTTCAGAGTACTTCAGCGTATGCATCTTTTTACTTTTATAGAGTTTGAAGTAGAAGATATAGTAAGGTCAAATTTCGTTAAACAATACATTATTGCAAAGAATTCTTTAAATCTATGAAAGCAGTTATAAGTAATAGGATTTATTTAGAGGTAACGCAGGAATATAAAGAGGTTCTTAACAAAGAACTTACTTATTCTATACCTACATATAATCCCAAAGATCCTCCTCAGATTATAAAAACTATGACTCGTATTAGAGCGAATTTAGTAAGTATACCTGTAGGAAGGGTAGACTTAATCCCAGACGACTATGAAATAGTCGATAAAAGATTAATATTGCCTGAGAGCTTTCCTGAATTTAAGTTCCCTTTGCGAGAAAGCCAGCAAAGTGTTTTTGAGGAAATCGAAGACAACGCTATAATTAACGCATGGGTAAGTTGGGGAAAGACTTTTACAGGTTTAGCTATTGCAGGCAAACTCGGGCAAAAAACACTTGTTGTTACTCATACTGTACCTCTAAGAAATCAATGGGCAAAAGAGGTAGAAAAAGTCTATGGATTTAAACCGGGCATAATAGGCAGTGGTCAGTTTGATCTTGAACCTTCTATTGTAATTGGGAACACTCAAACTTTATACCGAAACATTGATAAAGTACAAAAGAGTTTTGGAACAATCATTTTGGATGAAATGCATCATGTTTCATCTCCTACGTTTTCTAAGATAATTGATAGTAATCACGCTAGATATAAGCTAGGTTTATCTGGCACTATAGAAAGAAAAGATGGTAAACATGTGGTGTTCCGAGACTATTTTGGAAGTAAAATCTTCAAACCACCTAAAGAAAACTTTATGCCTCCTACTATTCATGTATTGAGTAGCGATGTTCGTTTTATGGATGGGGCTAAAACTCCTTGGGCTAACAGAGTTAATGCTCTTACTAATAATGAAGAATATCGACACACAGTTGCTATGTTGGCGGCGGCCTACGCCGCAAAAGGGCATAAAGTATTAGTTGTGAGCGACAGAGTTCACTTTATGAAAGCCTGTGCCGAACTAGCAGGAGACATTGCAACTAGTGTTACAGGTGAATTATCATACGAGGAAAGAGAAGAGCGTATGTCTCTTATAACAAGTGGCAAAAAGAAGATCCTTTTTGGTACTCAAGCTATTTTTTCAGAGGGCATCTCCTTAAATAGTTTAAGTTGCCTCATTTTGGGTACACCTATTAATAACGAACCCTTACTGACCCAGTTGATTGGGCGTGTCATACGAAAAGAAGAAAATAAAAAAGACCCGGTGATTATTGATATACATCTCAAGGGTAATACTGCAAGAAGACAAGCTTCTACACGTATGGGACACTACATGAAACAGGGATATCAAATCAAACAGCTATAAAAAAATAGTTCTTGACAACAAGGTTAAACTTAGGTATAATATATGTTCTTATTTGATTGGATGAAAATTTATAATGCGTCGCAGGGAAATGTGCGCGAGATAGTACGAATATTTAGGATGCTTGTTGAGAAGCAAGTACCTAAAAATCGTAACGATCCTATTTATAAATATTCACATAAAGACTTTTCAGGGGTTGGCTTCATGCTGCACCCCGATATACTTCTATACCACTCTTATAAGTACAACCCTCGAGAGATAGCTCAGTATATTTCGCTATGCTCTTTTCGATCGGCTATGGATTTTATTAACACACAAGATACGGCTTTAGATCTAATATTAGTACCAGGTTTGGAGCCGGAAACAATTATAAACAATAATAGGCTACTTATGATAGAAGATGACAGAGTTCATTTTTTATACGAAGAAGTCCCTAAAATGGAGATACATTAATGGCATTATCATTTAACAAATCAAAGGGCTCTGCCCAAAAATCCTCAATCTCATCCTTTCAGTACAAAGACGGCGATAACAAAATGCGTATCGTTGGTGACATTCTTGCTCGCTACGTTTACTGGATTAAAGGAGAGAACGATAAAAATATTCCTCTTGAATGTCTATCTTTTGATAGAAATACAGAGTCTTTCAACAATTTAGAAAAAGATTGGGTTCGTGACTTTTATCCAGACCTTAAGTGTGGTTGGAGTTATGCTACTCAGTGCATTGATAACGGAGAGATTAAAGTAGTAAACCTGAAGAAGAAACTTTGGGAGCAAATTATTACTGCTGCCGAAGACTTAGGCGACCCTACAGATCCTGAAACTGGTTGGGATATTTGCTTCAAGCGAATAAAAACCGGACCTCTTCCTTACAATGTAGAGTATCAGCTACAAGCCCTCAAGTGCAAGCCTCGCGCACTTAGCGAAGCTGAAATGACAGTTATTGCTGACTTAAAATCCATGGATGACGTTATGTCTCGTCCTACGCCAGATGCTCAAAAAGAATTGCTTGATAAAATTCATAATGCTAATAGCGAAGATGCTATGGATGAGAGTATTGAAGACGAATTCAAAGTATCATGATTTTATTCACCGCAGACTGGCACATAAAGCTGGGACAAAAAAATGTCCCAGTTGACTGGGCTTTAAATAGGTACACAAAGTTTTTCAATCAAATTCACTCTATTGAAAAGCAGTGTAGTATGCACATTATCGGAGGCGATCTTTTTGATCGTCTTCCAAACATGGAGGAGTTAGAGCTTTATTTTTCTTTTATTAGAAATGTAAAAATTTCAACTCTTATTTATGACGGAAATCATGAGGCTACAAAGAAGAATAGAACATTTTTTACTCAATTAAAACAAGTAACTAGAGATATAAATCCTTTAGTGCATATAGTAGATATATCGTATGTTGATAGTAATTTAGGTTTTGGAGTTCTTCCTTATGCAGATCTGCATAGAAAAGGTAGTATTGAAAAATTTGATACTTCTAAACCTTTATTTACACATGTAAGGGGAGAAATACCTCCTCATGTTAAGCCAGAGGTGGAGTTAGATAGGTTTGAAGATTTTCCTGTAGTTTTTGCAGGGGATCTTCATGCCCATAGTAATACGCAAAAAAATATCGTATACCCAGGCAGTCCTATGACTACTTCATTTCATAGAAATGAGGTGACAACAGGATATATTCTTATTAATCCTGAAAACTGGGAATGGATGTGGGAGCCTTTTGAACTACCGCAATTAATAAGAAAAACGGTTACAAGTAGTAGTGATATGGTGCCCACAGATTATCACCATACCATATATGAGATTGAAGGGGACATACAAGAGTTAGCAAGTGTAAAAAACTCTGAGCTACTAGATAAAAAAGTAGTAAAAAGAAACTCTGAAGCCACTCTTATTATAGATAAAGATATGACTTTAGAAGAAGAGCTTATAGAGTATTTAAAGTTCATTCTTGAAATACCAGATTCACAAATTAGTAATATAATAGGGACATACAATGATTACGCTAAAAAAGCTCAAATGGAGTAACTGTTTTAGTTATGGCCCCAATAACGAGTTGGATTTAGACGACAATACAGTAACTCAAATAATTGGTACAAATGGTATGGGAAAGTCTTCCATACCATTAATTATCGAAGAAGTTCTTTACAATAAAAATTCAAAGGGTATTAAAAAAGCAGATATACCTAATAGGTACATAAACAAAGGATATAATATCTCTTTAAATTTTGAAAAGGATGGAAACGATTATAACGTAATAGTTGATAGAAAGACTAATATTAAAGTGGTGCTTGAAAAAAACGAAGAAGATATCTCTAGTCATACTGCTACAAATACGTATAAGTCTTTGCAAGAAATATTAGGTATTGATTTTAAAACATTCTCACAACTAGTATATCAAAATACAAATGCTAGTTTGCAGTTTTTAACCGCCACAGATACTAATAGGAAAAAGTTTTTAATAGACTTATTACATTTGGATGCTTATGTAAATTTATTTGAAGTATTTAAAAATGCATCAAAGGACGCCTCTAACAAAGCTGCTATAGTCACAGGAAATTTAGCGACGGTAGAAAAGTGGTTAAAAGATAATAAATTAAGTGATACATTCATACTACCCATGTTGGATTTACAAATTGACACATCTGATGATGAGAAGGTTTTGAGCTCTCTCATGGTAGAAATTGAAAATATTTCAGAAAAAAATAAAAAAATAAATACGAATAATCAGTATAAGAAACTACTTGATCAAATAGATACTTCAATATTTTTTGAAAACGAAGAAACTCAATATGAGTCCTATGATGATTTACAGTCTGAATTAGGGTCTTTACAAGCAGCCGCTACGGGTGCTCAACGGACTCTGAAAAAATTAGAACAATTAAAAGAAGAATGTCCAACTTGCAAGCAGCCTATTGATGTCTCGGCAGAGAAGGCTATGATTACAGGCGAGAGGGAGAAACTTCTATCTGCACAGGAGAAGATTTATGAGATTAAACCTCGAATTACAAAAATTAAAGAACAAAATAAAAAAATTGATTATATCGATAAAACCCGCAGAGATTTCGAAGAGTTGTTACGATCAGTGGACAGAACTTTACCTACAGATATTTTGGATAAAGAACAGCTTGAGGATCATTTACAGAGTGTTCAGAACAGATTACGCTACGCAAAGAAAAAACTCGCAGAAAATGCGGCAGAAAACGAAAGACGAACAAAGCTAAACACTCGTATACAAGTTATACAAGAGCAGACAGCGGAGTTTGTTGAGCAACAAGAAGAGTACGACGGCAAACTTGCAGAAATTCAAAAAATAGAATCCGAGTTAGATGTACTGAAGAAAGCTTTTAGTACCAACGGCTTGCTTGCATATAAGATTGAAAACTTAGTTGGAGAACTTGAAGAGTTAGCCAATGAGTACTTAGCCGAATTGTCTGATGGTCGTTTTACTTTAGAGTTTGTAGTGTCTAATGATAAATTAAATATACAAATTACTGATAATGAAAACATAGTTGATATTCTAGCCCTTTCCTCTGGAGAGCTCGCTAGAGTAAACACCGCTACTCTTATTGCGATTCGCAGATTAATGAGTAGTATTTCAAAATCAAGAATAAATATATTATTTTTAGACGAAGTAATCAATGTTCTTGACGACAGTGGAAGGGAAAAACTAGTAGAAGTATTATTAGGAGAAGACTTAAATACCTATGTAGTTTCCCATGGATGGACACACCCTTTGCTAGAAAAGATAGAAGTAGTCAAGCAAGGGAATGTGAGTGGTTTGGAGCAATAATGGTAGATTCTAGAGCAAAAGGTGCAAGAGGTGAATATTTAGTTAGAGATATGTTAAGAGATTTTACAGGACTTCAATTTGAAAGGGTTCCTAATTCAGGAGCCTTGGAATACTTAAAGGGGGACTTATATGTCCCTCATGAGAAAAATAGGTTTTGTATAGAAGTAAAAAATTACGAAAACTCTCCTCTTTCTGACAAAATATTTACAGCACCTAAAACGAATAATTTAATAAAATGGTGGGTAAAAGTACTGCAACAAGCTGCTGGAGGGGATCAAGAAGCTCTTTTGTTTTTTAAATACAATAGATCAGCAGTGTTTGTTGTAAGTAGTATACTACCTATAAATACAGATCATTTCATGAGAATAGAATGGCTAGATTGTTACGTCATGCTAGCAGAGGAGTGGTTAAAACAAGAAGACGTGGAGTTTATATAAGTGGCTTTTAAATTCAATGAACGTAACCTAGACGGAGTACTCATAGTAGACGCGTTAAATTTAGCTTTTCGGTGGAAACATCAAGGCAGAACAGATTTTCGAGAGCAGTATGTAGAAACAGTAAAATCTTTAGCAAATTCTTATCATTGTGGCACTGTACTTATTACCGCAGATTGGGGCTCTTCGAGTTATAGAAAGAATATATCTCCAGAGTACAAACAAAATCGAAAAGATAAATATGCTGAACAAACTGAAGAAGAGAAACAAGCCTTTGCAGATTTTTTCGAAGAGTACGAAGAAACATTAGAACTACTCTCTGAAGACTACAAAGTATTTCGTTTTCAAGGTGTAGAGGCAGATGATCTTGCTGCCCACCTTGTAAAACAAAAAGAGCTATATAAATTAAATAATATATGGTTGGTTTCCAGTGACCGAGATTGGGATTTATTGATTCAGGAAGGAGTAAGTAGATTTTCTTATGTTACTCGTAAAGAAGTAACAATAGATAACTGGAGTGAACATTATAATGTAACACCTGAAGAATATATTTCTTTCAAGTGTCTTACAGGAGATAAAGGTGACAATGTTCCAGGTATTAACGGTA
>ERZ1046740.790-NODE-790-length-24815-cov-6.786995_pt1 | contig 24815 bp, 33 predicted proteins | sample MGYA00383093_ERZ1046740 | MGnify/ENA primary metagenome ERZ1046740 (study PRJEB29581, sample SAMEA5548363) | metagenome | biome: marine; feature: coastal; material: water | depth 25 m | study: Short-term variability in the microbial, nano- and picoplankton... | reverse complement strand
AATCAAAGCACGGATGTCGCCATTTTTAAGACTACCAGCCATCTCATTTAAAATTTCAAAACGTTCGTCAATTTCTTTAATACGTTTTTCATCATTTACTTGTGAACTAAACTCACCTTCTTCTTGGCCCTCGTTCATTCCAAGCATTTCACATTGTTTTAGATAATCCTGCTCATCTTCAATAAAGTTAAAACCTGTTGGCTTAACTGTTACCCTAATTTTACTGTAATCAGGTCCAAATACTTTTGAACCATCAACAGTAAGAAACATTCCTTTTTTACCGGAAGTCATGTTCTTGATGAGTGGAAAAATAATGTTCTCAACAGGTTTGTTTCTGTAAGAACCTTTCTTGATATTTACATATGACATATAGTTACTCCTTATTTTCATTGTCTATTGTTTTTCTTAACTTACTCTACTATTATACACTCTTTAGGCCAAAAGTCAACCATTTTGACGTCTTTTTTTCAGTTGTAAGTCATTGATTTTGTTGGGTTTTTGAATTATTTTGAATTATTTTTGATTTTGGAGCCAGTTTTGGAAGGCAATTTCACCTTTTTTGAGTGAAGATTCCCACTCATTCGCGGCATTTTCACCGGCATTGTCAGAAACATACTTGAAGCACCTAAACTTTACACCTAGTTTAGCACATACAACGGCTAAAGCATAGCCTTCCATGTCTACTATGTCTATATCAGCATATTTAAACCACGGATCGTTGGTATTTACAAAACTATCACCTGTTCCTAGTGTAATATTAGTATGTGAGTTAAGAATAATAGCATGAGCAAAGTCATCTTGTTGATAAGGTGTTTCTCCACGTGGTGCTAACGGCTCTGCTACCATATCACGTTGTAAAATTGTGTCAACTTCCACTAACCCTGTATGTTTACCATTAACTGATCCTGCTGTACCAAAGTTAATTACTTCAGTTGCTCCTGTTTGTATGATTGCTTTTGTAATAGCAAATGTGGCATTGATTTTACCTACACCTGTGTATACTATTACGTGGTCTTCTGGTTTATTGTCTCGATTGTACTCTTGTTCTAGAGCGATAGATATTAACTTCAAGTGTTGTTCTCCTATAAATACTGTATCATTATAACATACAACAATCGTTGTGTCAAGTATTTACACATGAATAATATACTCAGATAAATATCATAAAATAAGGAAACTCATATGACACAAAAAGAAGAAAATTGGGCCAAACGTGAAAAACTCGTTAGGCCTGGTCCTAATCATAATATATTCCCTCTAGATAATTTACAAATGTACGACTGGCTAAGAGATGGTGAGCATCCACACGGTGGACACCACCCGTGCTTTATGCCGTGGTTGATGATTAATAAAGAATTTGAAAAACATGCTAACTGGCCATATGAAGAGATGTGTAAAGAAGCAAAGTCACTAGACGAGCGAGGATTAATTCCTAGTTATAATGATTCTAATAATGTAGGCTGGGGTGCTGTTGCTTTATACGGATTGAGTTCTGATTCTACACTACCACCAGAAGAATACGGGTATGCTAATTATAATGAGGCAAGAGCCGCCGGAGCATTAGACTGGACTGAGATAGCAGATGAATGTCCAGTTACAACAAAATTTTTTAAAGAAGACTTTAATCATAAACGTTATAACAGAATTAGATTTATGAAATTAGACCCGGGTGGAATGATACGATGGCATAATGATGTTCCTGAAGGTGAAGAGCCTACTTTTCCACTAGGTGTATATAATATGGCATTAAATAATCCAGACGGTTGTTATTTTCATATGGGCATGTGGGGGAATGTTCCTGTTGAAGATGGGAGTATGTGGTTATTTGCTAATGAACATTATCATTGTGTTGTTAACGATTCAGACGAAGCCCGTTACCACATGATAGTTAGTGGTACCCCTAACGAACAATTTTGGGCACCAGTAATAGGAAAAAGTTTTAGAGACGAAACTAAAGGAATTTACTTAGATGACAATGAAGGTGAAACTATAGAAAGAAACGACGGCTATATGCCAGGCGAGGATTAGTCTTACTATGATTAGTTGGAGTTTCATCCGAAACGAAGTTGCATTAATACAATGGGATTACAAAGAGTTCTTAGATTCAAAGGTTGACACATTAAAAGATTGTGGCGATTTAGGCTCTGAACTTACTAAAGCAAATCACGATGAATTAAAAGATATGTTTGCTTTCAATTATACTGGTCCTATTGTAGAACTAGGCATTGTTAAAGCAATACAAAAAGCAAAATGTAATTTTGCTATTATACAAATACCAGGTAGTACTATTGCTAGAGAGTTTACAATAAGAGCAATGAACTATATGGAAAAAAATCCCAACTGTGCCGTATTAGGGCAAGTTACACATAAAGTAGATAGTGAAGGAGACCGTTGGTGGGGTATTATGCCTTATACTATGGTAGTAAATTTACAACACTTTCAAAAAGCCGGCAGATTGTTTTTTGGAAATAGAAGAGACAGGCCTGAACCAGGGCAACTATTCCCAGAAGTAATAAACAACGACGGCAAACTGTCATCATCAGGTACAGATATAACAATAGATAGTGAACGATTGTTTTATGGATGGTATTGGGTTAGTAAATTTTTACAAGTAGGACAAGAGGTACACTCGTTTGATGATCGCATCAACCCGTTTAGGCAGTATGTATACTATGAAAACGAAAATGACTTAAACAAACATCATTGGCTAGTAGAAAATATGACCGAATATGTAGAAGAGGGTGAGGCGCCCGACGAATATGAGTAACTCAACACAATACAATGGTACTGATACTGATTACGAAAAGTACTTAATAGAAGAAAACGATTATACACGTTATCAAGATAGATTAATAGAAGAAACTTTATTAGTGTTAGTAGCACCAAACGAAGAAACACAATTTTATAGTGTTTTAGTAGGTAACGTAGTTGACGAAATCTGTACTATTGATAATATTGAAGATATTAATAACATAATAGCACAAAGTAAGCACAACTATTACATTATAGTAGAACGTGATGCTAAATTTAGCGAAACTTTGTTTGTACAATTAATGATGAGGCTAGATAAAATTAGTACTGGCATTAGTACAGGCGACATACATGTTATACATGAATTCCAATCATTAGAAAATCTAAAAACTGAACCTGATTTAAAAAAATTCGAGGCAGTTGACCGCCCGCATTGTACAGATTTAACAACTTTAAGAATTAACGAGATTATTAGTCCTTGGTTAAACAACTTGTTTGCCTTTAACACAGAACAATATAAAGATCCTTATGAAAAATTAGATAATACAGACTTTAACCATTATGTATTAGTAAGTTCAGGCTGGTTATGGGCATGGTTATTAGAAAAAAATAACTGGAATCCACAAGAAGAATACTTAACATTATTTAATATTGACGGTCCGGCACTAACATATGTTACAAATTTAGTACATTATTGGTCTCCTTGGGATCAATCATATGTAGATTTTGTCACAACTAACGAAACAGCAAAAACTATAATGATTAAAGCAGGTCTTATAGAACCTAAAGATGATCATTCTACTATTACTAGCGAAAGTAAACAGCATTTACAAAACATGTGGGATCACGAGATGTTACGTTGGGCGAGAATTGACAATAGCGAAGATCCTAAGGTAGGAGAACAAGTATTTTTACGTTTCTTTAGGAAATGGCAATGGGCAGAAGCAAATGGTAAACTATCTATCGCTAACTTAAACATTATGTCTGACAATCTACTAACGAAGAAACTATCTACACTTTGTAAAGGGAGGGCGTTTTGGTTCGTTAGTAATATATTTGCTAGTTATGGTAGTCGAATGTGGTCTGGTATGAATAAACAAGTCGAGTTACAGTTTTTTGAAGACTTTAAGAAAAAATTAAATAGCAACGATGCTGTACACGGTAGTTTACCGTTCATAGATACTAACAATAAAGTTTATACAGCAAAACGACCGGTGGTGGTACGATGAAATATCACGACATATACCAATATCTTAGAGACAACTACACATTTGTATTAGATAACTCTAAGACATTAGATAGAAACACTTTATTTCTTATAAAGGTAGCCTCATATTGCTTAGATGATAAAATAGTACAGAATAAATCCCTTAACGAAACTAAAGGATACTTTGTTTGTCATAAAAACAATTATATTGTTAATGAAGATATATTAATGTTATTAGCAAAGTACCAACTAGACAATGAAGTAACATCTGTTACTACACCTTGCGGTTCTATTACAGCATTTAATGATAGTTTTGATAACAGTAATGAGTTTGGTGTTAAAGTGCGATCTAAAAAAGTAATAAACACTCAAGAATACAAAGATGTATTAGCAATCGTTAAAGATTGGCAAACAGACAACTACAGTAGAAATGCTATAACAACTACCTTAGGCGGTTACTCTTTAGTTCATCACATGTATAATACAGAAAAGTACGAAAATAAGTTTGTTAAGAAAGCAAAGTTAAACAAAAAAGAGTTTGATCAATTTGTTATGTTACCAAGCGGGTTAAAGTTTGCTTGGTTACTACGTGAATTAAAATGGGAGCCAGACAATAAATTAGTATTATTTGATGTTAGCAGTTTTCCTATTGCCTTTGCTAAAGAAATGATACTATCTTGGGACGGATCTTATCCATTACATGACTGGGCTATGGAACATCCTATTGCTAAAAGCATATTAGTAGCCAGCGGACAAATCAACGAAGGCACACGTCCAGGTGCCGGTCCTAAAGAATGGGACAACATGTGGGAACAAGAAATTAAAAAATGGGGTGGAGTTGAAAATATTGTAGATTCTATGGCTAAACTAAAACAAGCAGAAGTAAATGGCGACATAGCATGGTGTACTGTTAATATAGCACACGATGTCATTGGTCAAGAACTAATATTTTCTAGTTTAGAAAACAAACCAACAGTTTTATGGATTAGTAACATATTTGATTCAAGCCCAATTGGAGCCATTAATGCTACAAGAGTCCGTAATGTCTTTATGATAGAAAGCAGATTAGGCTTAATTCAAAAATGGTATAGAAATTTAAAATCGTTAATGCCTGGCAAAAGTTTAGTAATAGGTAGTATACCTCCTACCAATACAAAGAGCGGGCCTATCTTAGACATAGATAATAAAAAAATTGAGTTTTTATCAGGAGAATTCTTAGAGTAGTTTCTTTGCCGCGTTTTGGCTTCGTGATGCTCTCTCATACATCTGTTTATAAGTATCTTCAGGACCAACAACTTCTTCTAAATATTGAAAGTTAACTTTTCTTTTAGGTGACATAAACAATACGTTAATTACTCCGCCACTTCCAAATACATTTTTTGTAAATCCTTTATAATTATCAGGATTAAAATTCCTCACAGGGCACCAGTACATTTGAGTATAACCTAACTTATGAAATCTAGTCCACAATGGTTTAAGATTAGTCTCGTCATTACATTCAACAAAGCATGTTGGCAAGTGTTCTGCTAGTGTATGTTTACTACCTTTAAATACATTTGGTTCTTCACCTTCTACATCACACTTAATAAGATCTAATCTTTCAAACTTTATTTGATCTAATCGCATAGTAGGAACTAGTTCCATCATTTCACCACTATTATTTAAACTAGCCTCGCCATAATTACCAGGTTTTTGAGGATTATAATTACTTAGGTATCTATTTCCAGCACTTCTACTTAAAGCATAAGGATATACTGTAGCATTATCAACTTGATTTTGTAATAAATTACGATCTAATAAACCCCTAGATAATTCATTTGGTTCAAAAGCATGAACATGTCCTTTATGTGCTAGTTTACTAAAAGGAACTGAGTGTGTTCCTATGTTTGCTCCAATATCAGCAATGTGCCATTCCGGTTCAATTATTTGCTCTAAGCACATTATTTCCCATTCACAATATTCACCATATGTGGCTAAACTTTTTCCAATAATAACATCATTGTCAAACCAAGTAAACTTTCCGTGTCTACACTTACTAGTTGATATCATTTCCAGTTCTCTGATATTAATGGATCATCTAATACATCACTTGGATTAGGTTTACCATGAAAAACTAATATACTTGTATCATCATGTAATACAGTTCTATCTGACTTATATTCTGTTGTACCCATACGTTTTAATCCGCCGTTTAATACTTCCCATTTATAACTCATAGCCCATTCTTTGGGCCACCATTTTTTTGTATCCTCAGGAAATACTCTAGACAACCAATCTTGATCGCCTTTATGTCTTCTAATGTTTGCTGTTTTTTCTTCTTGAAATTCATTGTAAATATCTGTATAAGAATTTGCGTTAAACCCTATAACACTACTATTACTTATCGTATACTCTGGCATGCCATGGCGATTAAAGTCTTGACATATTCTAAACGTATTAGTTTCCCATTCAAAAAACTTATCTAGCGACCCCGTAATTACAGTATCTAAGTCTAAATATAATACTTGTCCTTCCCAGTTATGTTTATTAAATAAATTACACTTATACCACCACTTTTTGGTATCACTATCAAACATAGGATCTACTTCTAGTGCTATTGGTATTATATTAGGATTTGTAATTTCTTGAGGATGTGTTGTTAAGCAATAAAAATTAAAAGGTTGTGTTGAATTTCTTTTTACACTATTGTAAAGTGTTTCTACATAAAATATATTGTACTTTGGTGGAATCCAAACACAGGCTACATTATTCATTAAGTTTTGCTACCTACAGTTCTTCGAACTATATCGTCGTGATTAAATTCTGCCCAATATAATTCAAAAGCGACACCATCTTCTACGCCTTCAAACTGATGAACCATTCCTGGCTTAACTACTGTAAAGTCGCCAGCATTTAAAATTGTTTCATCTACTAAACCTGCTTGATCGTTGTCTTGCCAAACTCGAACAATCATTTGCCCCGACTCTACAAAGAATCCATTAAACTTATATTTGTGTTCATGCTCTGAGCATTTAAATCCTGCTTTATATTCTATTCTATGAAACTCTAATACACCGTTAGCATGAATTAATTCTGTCTGTCCCCATACTTTTCCTGCTTTTACTGTCATTGGATATCCTCAATTAAAGGAAATATCTCAGCAATAATTTTAGCACAGGCATGGGCTATTTCCATGTGTTCTTTTTGTGTTCCATTAGCACCTCGTAATTCAATATAATGTACCCAACTACGAATTGTACCGTTCATATACAATCTTGTTTTTGTCATGCCTTCGGGTAATACTACACGGGCCTGCTCTTTAGCAATACCATTATCAATAGCCCACTGGTATGCTCTTTCAGATGCTTGTTGTACTTCACTTTGCTTTTTAAACCATTCAATAGTCAATTCCATGTCATCTGTATCAATACTGTTTTGTCTATTCTTAGTATCTTGTAGACGTGCTTCTCTCATAGTATACCAATCTTCCATTGTAGTTGGATCAGCATAACGTTGGCTAAATTCTTGGAAACTAAAACTACGATGCCTTACTATTTGATGAGCAATATCCCTTGTTGTTTCTATTTCTAATGTAGCATTAACCATCTCAAGTGGCGACCAATGTTGGTGTTTGATTAAATATTTGATTAATCTTTCACTTGTTTCTTTGTTAATTTGGTTTGCCGGATTGCTTACTTTGGCACAATAGGCTATAAGTTCTTGTAAATTATCAAGGCCTTCTGCCTCAAATTCCGGTGTTGCTTTACTGTAACTTACTAGTTTTGCTTTCATAATTTATACTCTTTTACCATTTCTTTAAAATACTCTTGGTGTGCTTTACTTGTAGGATGATCTTTTGGCATCCTACCTAAATTGTTGTCATCACAATAGTTTACAAGTGATGTTTTTGTGTACCAGTTATTGCCGTGAAATTGTGTTAGTTGAGAATTAGTTGGTGCTATGCTTGTAAAGAAATATATGTTGTTGCCTAGTTGTTGACAGTATTGCTCAAGGTGTTTAAATCTCTTGTAGTAATAATGTTCTAATGTATATTCATTATAGCAAAATTTAACATAATGGTCAAGTGTTTTCTTCAATCCTTGTAAGGGAAAATTAGGTTCCCTTTGATTGTCAATTGACTGACTTTGCATATTGTTAGCATCAACATGTGGCCAGTATACTCTACTAATATCAGTTATACCTACTAATATAGTATGTCCTGATTTAATATTTTCGTATGCTGTAAAAAGAATCTCTTCGTTACTTGAACCTGCTTTACTATAATTCTCCAGTGGTTCGTTAATATGCTCAGCAAATAACTTAGGTATAGTTGGTTCTGTTTCTATCTCCTCACCTGCTACAATACTACAACCGAATGCTAACATTTTAAAAACACAGCCTCTTTTTTATACTGTTGCTCTTGCCAAGTATAACCAATTGTTGATAATAGTTTTGTTACTTCGCTGTGATACTGTTTTTCTTCTGTGTTTCGTTTAGGCAATTCTACAACCAAACATACATCATTATTTTTTAATGTTTCTAATGATCCTAGTATAACTTCTTTCTCTGTTCCTTGTACATCAATTTTCATATACCCAACATTGGTTAAATTATAACCATCTAACGGTGTAACATCTGTTACTATATCTGAACTAATTGATGCTTTAGTAGAGTCTAACGATGGTGCTCCGCATGACTCTTCATTAATATAAATTGGTTGATCTCTTAAATTTTCTTTGCCTAGTGCTACATAATATAATGTATAATTTTCACTAGTAACATTTTTTACTAAACATTCTCTGTTATCTGCTAATGGCTCAAAAGCATGTACATGGTTAAATTTTTTACTAAGAGGTTTTGTCCAAAAGCCAATATTAGCACCTACATCTATTGCTACTGTATTAAAGTCTTTTACATACCCGAGAGTAATATCTCTACTAAATTTTTGATATTCTCCTTCAAACATATGTTTTTCAAAATGTGTATCGTAGTCTGGCATCCACCAACCTAAAACATTTTTCATAATATATCTCCGCCTTCATACCATCGTTCAATATCCTCTTCTGATAACTTGTCTGTGTCACCTTTCCATATTTCAACAATATGTGCTGGCTCGTCATGTAAGTTTCTACCTTTATGCCAATACCCTGGTGGTATATTTACAGGGTTCTGCGGTGACAATTCCCAAACATTAGGCCCTTCTAGAGGATCACCTATAGGAGTATTGTTAATTAATATATCTGCCTCTCCACTAACAAGGTTCCAAGTTTCACTTCTATATTTGTGGCGTTGCATACTTAGACTACTTTGCGGATTAATAACTAATTCTTTAACCATAAAGTTTTTGCCTTTGTACAAGTTTCTATAATGACCCCAATTACGCTCAACCTTAGGTGCTGACCATTCTTTTAATATCCAACTACTTGAATTCTTTTTATCTTCTCCGCCTACACCAAATACAAACTCAACATCATCAAAGACCATTTCTGGTATGTTGTCTGCTGTTCTATCTCCGCCATTAGCAAAGATTAATTTATATGCTGTAATAGGGTAGTGTGCTTTAACTTGTTTAATAAAATTAATAGCAGTATCGTCGTCATCCATAAAAGTAAAAACTTCATCTACTACTTCTAAATTATTTAAAACACAAAGACGTTCATTCCAAGGCATAAAGGCTTTACCTTTTTTACGCTCTAGCCATTCATCAGAATTTAGACCTACAATAAGTATATCTCCTAATGCTTTTGCGGCTTTTAAATAGGCAATATGTCCACCGTGTAAGGGGTCAAATCCGCCCGTACACAGCACTATTCTAGAATCTGACATTACTGACTACTATATAAATTAATGACTTCTTTTTTCCAAACATCACCATATTCACACTCTCTCATGTTATCAAACCAAGGCCCGCCAAGTGTATAATGTAACACTTTAGGCTTTGTAATTTCTGTTTCTTTATAATGGCCAACTAACCAATTGTAACTATAATCTAATTCACCTATTTCCGAATCTTCTAACCAACTAAACCTATGGAGGTATTTTCCAGTTGTCGTAGGATTATTAACAAGTTCTTTAGTTAACTTTTTATTGCTAGGATGACCACAATTAAACAAAACCATAGAACTCCAGTTTTTACGTGGATATGGTAGTTGTAATTGCCCGTCCATTTTAGTTCCTTCTTTAACATCGTAGTTGTGCTGTACACACATTACAGCAAACTTGTCATCTACTTGGTCAAATACTTCCTGGGCATCAACTAAAAATACCATGTCGCAATCACAGAACATAGCCCAGCCGTTGTAATCTTGTAAGTGTGGAACTAAGAACCTAGTAAATGTAAATTCTGTACTTCCTAACTTATCTGTATCTCTAGTATATGTACCAGAGTCTCGTAATTCATTTTGCTTTAAAGGAATAACGTTTGTAGTTTTGGATCTATTAAGAATGCTATGCTCACAAACTTGGTAAGCAATATCTTCTCTGCTATCCCATCCTATATAAATGTTATTCATTAGCCATTCCTTTAAATTCTCCGCTACGTCCTGCCATCTTTCTTCGAGGTCCTTTCGTATGATCGTATACTTGTCCTAACACACTTCTACACTGAACGTGACCTTTTTGGTTATCTCCAATGTTATAATTTAATGTGCCAGTTCTTTCAAATTTTAATCTCACCACGTCCCATATCCAACTGTCATGCCATTCTTGTTCGTTGTATAACATATCCGAGTTATACATTTCTTGTACTTCCTCGGCATACTTTTTAGTATCAGGGTGTTTTAAATTAAAGTACAAATATCCACATTCTGTATAATCAGGTCTGCCTAAGTATGTTACCATACACTCGTCTCGGTGGATATTGTTTTTCATCCATTCTATATCAATTGGGTTATAAAATACACTATCAGCATCTATACATATTAACCCGTCTGTTTTGCCTAATTCTATTTGTCTTAATATCTCATATGTGTACACATATACTTTGTAACAAAATCTAACAGCATCAAATTTAAAAGTATCTAAATTAAGATTAGGAAGTTCTCTATCTTTATTCCTGTCAACGAATTCTTTACATTGAGGTATAAGATCAAATGTATTAAAAGTAGTTACATTAGGTATTTCGTCTTCACTATAAACAATTAACTCAAACGGCCAGTTGTATGTTTTCATAAAACGATAAGCATATTCATCATATAACCGTTTATTAAAAGTTGTTACACAGTTTATTTTCATATTTATTTCTTCATATTCTTCAATCACTTACTAACGGAACAAACCGTTAATATTTTCATATAATTTTAAATTCCTTGTTCTACATTCATTTAAATAATTTAAGTCTGGTTCAGGTATATCTTCATTATAATTTACTTCCAGAAATTCGCCCCTCGCCATAACTTTTACAGGAAAATCACAATTTAAAAACTTTGTTGACCAAGGTGTGTAAATAATAGTTTTTTTACCACACAATGCGGACCAATATGCCCCATGATATGATTGAGTATATACAATTTCTGATTTTTTTATTTCTGTTACAATATTTTCTATTGTATTGTCTATACAACTAATAATTTTATTTTCTCTCCAAAAACTATGTTTGTTAAATGACATGACTTTATTGTGTTTTATAATTAAAAATTTTCTTTCAGTTTCTATCTTCTCATCAAAGATTGGATGTAAACAACTAGCACAAGGAACAATATTATATCTATCTTGTCTATCTCTTATATTAATTTGTTTCTTATCAAGCGTTTTTATTTTATGATACCCTTCAATATGATTAAAATTATACAAATTATCTTCTATATCTTCTTTTGTAGAGGTTTTATTAAATTTATCATTAATACCTACTGCCCAATAAAAAACTTTATCTACTACTTTAGGATGTTCTAATAACCGTATAAATTTTTGAAAGTTATCATTAAATAAAAGACCTCCTCCACCAACAATTATTTGGTCGTAATTTTCTAAGCCGACGGTTTTATCTAAATCAAATATATCTACCCACTCATCATTTTTATATTCGTCAAAATAATGTTTAGGTGTAGACCACCAATCACCTGCATTGGTTTTTTCTTTACGATTTACAAATAATCTATCTACTGTCATAGTATCCACTTTTTAATTAATCGCCATGCTTCTCCATTCCTCATTTCACCTAACGTAAATTGATGATAAGACAAAGCATTAAAATATTGTTGCCTATTTGGTTCTCGTTTTAACTCCTCGTGATTTTCAATATCCTTCCAGTTAAATGCTACAGGAGTAGCCGGAGAATTTTCAGTTGAAAATACAGGAACACCTTCTAGTGTTGCTTTAACTACCGCCCCACTATTGTAAGCAACTACACAATAAGCATCTTCTAAGTCTTCTTCAAATGTTGTTTGTCTAATAAGAGGTTCTAACTCACGAAATTCTTTTTCAAATTTTAAACTACCTACCGGAAAACCATATTCATCAACATGTGTTACTGGTGGTTTATATCTAACAATAACTTTTCTATCTGTAACACTTTTCAGCCATTCTAATGTGTTGTCTAACCAATCTTCATCTCCTGTATACCAGGCTGTAGGTTGGGTTGGAGGGAGAACTAATATGTGTCCTTTGGTATTTAGACTCCACGGTTTAATATTAACGTGATGCTTAAAGTATGTATTAAATCTATCTTCAGGATAATGCTTTGTTATATCTTTCATGTTTATACCGTTTTTACTAACACGGTACCAAGACTCATCTGTATGTTTATGTCCTGCTAAAAAGTAAGCATGGTCTATATGTAAATAATTAGATGCTTTGCGATATACTTGTGCTGTTCCTCTTAAAATTCCAAAACTAGTAAAGTAATCATCAACATTTGAATTTTGGATATCCATATCTAATTGCTCTAGACGCCTAACTTGTCCACCGGCACCCTCACAAAATAATCTTACCACTTTAGTTGTTGTTCTACGACTGGTATCATACCCGTATATCATTGATTAACTATCCACTTGTTGACTTCTTATACAATATTTATTGTAAATAGTTTTATGAAAGTGTCTTTCTTTACCAACAACTCTAGCATCGCTGGTCGGCCAATTTTTGAGGCTATGATGAGTGCTGTTAGAAAAACTAATACTGTTGTAGAAAACACATTAGACTCTGATGTTGCTGTAATTTGGTCATTGCTATGGAACGGAAAAATGGCAGGAAATAGAGCCGTATGGAATGAGTTCCACAAGCAAGGAAAACCTGTTGTAGTTTTAGAAGTTGGTGGTATAAACAGAAACGTTACATGGAAAGTTGGTATAGATGGTATTAACGGTCGTGCTAATTTTTGTAACAAAGAAAACTTAGACAATAATAGACCCAACCAGTTAGGTATAAAATTAAAACCTTGGAACCTGCTTGGGGATAATATTATTATATGCGGGCAACACCAAAAAAGTGAACAATGGATTAACTTGCCTCATATAGATCAATACTACGAAAATAGAATACTTGAAATAAAAAATCACACTGACGCTCAAATATTAATAAGAGATCATCCTCGTCATAAAAGAGGAATACACTATAACGAAGAAATTAATTTAAAGAAAAAGTATGGTGTACAATACACAGATGCTAGTCAAATAGAAGGCACATACGATAACTTTGACTTTGTTAAAGCATTAGAAAATACTAAAATGGTTGTTAGTGAAAGTAGCAATCCAGCAATGGAGGCTACAATAAACGGAGTAGCATCTTGGACTGGTCCTGAAAGTTTAACTTATCCTGTAAGTGTACATCCTAAAGACTTAGATAATTTAAGGCCTAATAGAGAACAATGGCTAATAGAATTAGCACACACCGAATGGACTGTTGAAGAAATTGAGGAAGGGTTACCTTGGTCTAGATTGTTGAGTAATCTACAAGAGTACCGTCCATCCAACTAAGAAATAAATTCTTATTACTAATATAACCAAACTTATTAAGTTGATTTACCATTGATCCTGGCAGTCGATCCATTTCCATTAAGTCATACGGCGTAACTTCGTTTAAGTCGTATATAGTATCTGTATTTTTGTATACTACCGCATTAATTAGGTTGCTATTTTTTTCTTGCATGAAGTAAGCATCACGGCAATCATATCCAGCCAAAGATAGACCATAAATTAGATTTACTATATTAATGTCTGTGTGGCAATCGGGATATAATCTATAATCTGGTTCACCATAAAATATATTGTGTATCTTAGGAACTGTTATACAAAGCATTCCATCGATATCTTGTAAGCCGTTAATTCTCTGTAACACATCATAGAAGTTATGATATTTGTGTAGTACATTATGACACCAAACAACATCATATGTAGAGTCTAATACTTTCCAAAAATCAGTAGGAGTTTGTACATAGTTTACCCTATCTAAATCTTTAACTTGTTTGTTTATTTCAGGAACTCTACTAATTGCCGTTACATCAATTTCTAAAGGCTTAGGATTCTTTTCGTCATAATTTTCTCGTGTTGCCCACCATTCCGAATCTACTCCAGTATTACATTCAATGTCTAATACACTATTAATACTTAACATTAAGTCAGGGTGTTGATAAATTTCTTCTAAAAATTTTCTGGCGTGTAAGCCTCTAGTTTGATTATTGCTTAATAGTAGATCCATTTGATATTCCTAATATTGTTGATTCATACTTATAATTATCAAAATAATCTTTGGCCTTCTTATATTTTGTAATTAATCTGTACAGATTTGTTTGGTTATTAATTCTATTATAGTCGTTACAGGATCTATTCATGTCTTCCATTAGAACGTTTAATGTAGAGTACATTGAACTTTTCTTCCGTGCTACAAAAAGATCATATGTTGTGTTCTTAGTACTATCCCACTCAGCAAATAACCTTCTTGCTTTTTTATAGGCTAACATCTTCCATACCTGCTGTTCTTAGACGAGTTATATGTCCTAGTTGCCATTGTTTTGCTTCTAGTCCTTTCATAATACCTAAGTATCTATTTCGTAAAAGTGCTACTTCATTAATCAAAGTTTCAAAGTCAATTACTTCATCTTCTCCATCAACATACTTTTCAGCATCTCTTGTAGACAATGCCCTAGCATAACTTTCTAAGTAGTTTTTAAAATGCTTACGTCTAATTTTTCTTAATTGTATATTAAGAAAGTTTAGTACAGCCTCAATTTCTTGAAGCTCACTAAACCGTGTTTCTGTTTGTGCTGGCAATTCTTTAAGATTTGTTTCTATGTTACCATGAATAGTAGACTCTTGCCTTGCTGTGATTAGTATTTCATTATAGTGATCTAAAAAATCTGGCAGATTGCCTAGATTGTTTACTACTTTAGAATACCAGTTTTGTTTATTAATATTCATTAATCCTCATACATTTCAGAGTCGTCATCTTCTTCGTAGTCCTCTTCTTCAAGCACTTCTCCAATTGCTTGTTCTAAAACATCATCTGCTTCAGACAAAGCATCTAAGAGTTCTCGGTCAGCACCGTTGTCTTGTAATCTGCTTACCCAATGCTCTCCTGCTTTTTCTCTATCTTTTTCAGGTATATACTCTTTAAGCACGGACCAGGTTTCAACAATAATATCAGTATCTATCGACATCTTAACTCCTTATTCGTTATCAATATGCTCAGAACTTTCTTCTTCCGCACTACTTATATTATCATCTGTAACAGTTTTTGGTCCAGAAATGATATCATCCATTATAACTTGGAGTCTTTCGGCTGTCCATTGCTTACGAAACTCTTTAATCTCTTCACCGGAGTGTGAAATATACTTTAATTTATTGCCTTCTTTGTTAACAATACCGTTCTTTTCAAACATTTCAAGTAAACCACTATAGGGGTTCATTCCAGTTGAGTATGGTATTTCAACTTGTACTGCTTCAAACGGTTTAGAGTAACGAGTTTTCATTACTTTACAAGCGGCTCTAATTCCCTGAACTGTGGATGTTTTATTACCGTCTTCGTCAATTTTAAGTTTAAGTTTTTTCATTGCTACCACAATAGAACTAGCATAGATAAATCCTTGACCGCCTGATATCTTATCATCCGGGTCAAACATATCTTGTGAAGCATAAGTGTGATTTGTACATACCATGCCTACATTATAAGCACCAATCATGTTAACTGTATTACGAACAAGTGCTGTTAAGGCCTTAGGTTTTCTACCCATGTCACCTTTCATATTACCTGCTTCAAACTGATCAACATCTGTTGGTGTTAGTAACATACCTAATGAATCAATTACAAACATTACTTTTGTTTCGGCCCGTTCTTCAGGCTCCATAGATTTATAATCTTTCATAAATGTTGAAATAGTTTTTGCTACATCGTCAATCATACTCATTGACAACTTTAAAAGTTTCTCTGGTGATGTGTCTACACCTAAAGCATGAAGCCATGTTTCATCTAAAGCATTTTCTGAGTCGATTACTACACAAAAAATTCCTTGTTCTTGTGCGGCCTTTACAATGTTTCCTGCCGCAAAGTAACTCTTACCTGCTCCTGATTCTCCAGCGAACACGGTTACTTTACCTAATGGGACACCTTTATTAAAGTCCCCACTAATTAAATAATTTAAACAGTAATTACCTGTTGATACCCAATCTGTTGGGTCGTGAAATCCGATTGACAATCCGTCAATTGATTTTGTTATATCTTTTCTAAATTTACTTACGTCGAATGGTTTTGCCATAATTGCCTTCCTTGTTTAATTAAAAGTGTAACAGGCCGAAACCTGTTACACTAAACTTACTAAGATTACTTCTGTCGATCTCTAATCATTGCTAGAATATCATCTGCCTTTTTAGCAGATGTTGTTTCAACAGGAGCCTCAGCCTGTGCCACCGGAGCCGGTGCTGGAGTACTAACTGCTTCTGTTGTAGTTTCAGCAACTGGCTGTGAAACAGCCGGAGCGGGAGACGGTGTTGCTGGGGTAGAAGTAGTTGTTCTTGTACTGCCTTTTGGAGCACTGACGCCAGCCGGACGATAATAAGCACCAAATCTCTCGGTATCGTAAGGCTTGCCATCAACTGATTCTTCAAACATCTGTTTGATAATTTGTAGTTCAGTTTCTGACGGTTTCTTAGGTAAGAAGTCATTCAATGTAAACAATCCATTGGAGTCTATTGCTGTTTGTTCTTCAGCACTTAATGGAGTTTCTTTACGAGCCCATTTAGATGTTGAATAATCAGCATAGCCACCTTTTGTGGTTTTTGTTACACGAAAATCTAGTCCAGCAGTTGAATCTGTTGGTAGTTCTTCCATTTCAGGATCCATTAAACTTGCTTTAATAATATTAAAGAGTTGCGGTCCCATAATAAAACGTCTTATTGGATTTTCTGGAGTAGTTTCTTCGTTTATAGGATTATCTCTAACAAACCCTTGAAAAACGTATGAACGTTTCTTCCAGTACTTACGACCCATGTCCTCTAGTGAGCTGTCTTTAAACCAAGGACGAACCTCAGTTAAGATTGGACACGAACCTACTGGTTCCCACATTTCCATACACGGTACTTGTACCGTTAGTGGTTTGCTGTTAACGTCGCCTTTAATACCTTGAAAAGGTAAACGAATCATTTGACGTTCTGCCCAGAAAAATGTATTACTAGGATCTCCGTCAGGGAGAAACCTTAATGTAGTACTTTCGTTTTCTTGGATGTTCCAGTGAGGGAAGATAGCATTATCTCCTCCTGTGTTACTGCCTGATTGGCGTGTTTCTTGAGCTTGTAACCTAGCTCGTATTTCTGCAAGTGATGCCATAATATGTGCCTCCTATGTGCCTTTGTTATTTTGCCTTGATAAAACATAATTCCAATTATGTCTTAACGCTTGTATTTATCACTCCTTGCTAAAAATGATAATAAAAACTGGCTCCGTTGTTAAATTTTTATTTAACAAGTATATTATTACATAGAACCAGTGTGAAAGTCAACCTTTTTTTAAAGTTTTTTCCATTCTGAATATATTCTATCACTTTGGGCGTCCCATTTACACTCAAGTACTTCACAGCCATATTTTTTAGCCCATTCATAATTAAGTTCAAATGTCCAAGGAAAGAACTGTATTTCTTCAACACCCTTCCAAGGATGATCTCCAATTCCTGGATTTTGTCGCCAATATAATATACCGCCTGGTTTTACTAGATCAACTGCTTTTTCAACTTGTGGTTCAACATCTTCTGCTGTTCCAAAGTTCAAACTACCTAAAACAAATGCTATATCCCATTGTTTACTATTTGCTTCAAACTCTTCAATACTAACTACTTCGTCTGCTTTATCATTAGCAGGGTCAAATCCATATAATCTGTCACCTAACTTTTCTTTAAATGAATTAAACCCACAGCCAATATCAATAACTGTATCTGTAGGTCCTACTTTGTCTAACAATGCCCAACCACTATGTTCATAATGCTTGTAGTCTGGTTTCCAATTATTTCCAAAGTATTTGTTTACTGTTGCTTTGTCCACTTTATTTCCCTCCGGGTCTCTTTTCCATTTATGTTTAAAATAATGAACTACTGTTTTATTAACCAATGTAATCCTCCAATTTTCCTTCTCTATATAAGTCTTGTGTTATACAATGTATTCCTCCATCCCAAAAAAACCTATGCCTAAAATTAAATATTATAGGCTCTACTTTATGCTTTTTGAAATAGTCAAATACTTCTTTATTATAGTTGTTACATATAATTGTGTTTTGATCAATAGATAACATATTAACATCAAAAACTGTTTCTTCTACATAGCCTACCCAATCTTTTAACCACGTGTTTACAAAGTTTATTAATTGATCGTTATGCTCTTCGCCTTTTAACCACCAACGTCCCCCAACTTTCCATTTCATCTGTAAGAACGGATCAACTTTAGACCATGATTGGTCTGGCAAGTACAGTACGTCCCATCCAGGAAATTGTGTTTTGTAGTCTTGTATATCTTTTAACGACACAATAAGCCCAGGCTTAACTACACAAAAACACCCATCAGAATGATATCCTCTATGTGATCTGTGTACTCTAAATCCTTCTTTGTTCCAATTTTCAATTAGCTCTTTTTCTAAATCAGGTGGAGCATTTTCGGCCCAATTTTCATGCGAGTCCCAAAATAAATCTTTACCAACTCTACAAATTTGGGCCGAACTTATAAATGGCGTATATCCTTTCCACTCTGTATCGAGTGTTTGCTCGGTTGTGTATATGTCTTTTTTATCAATCTGATTAACAACGTCAATCATACCGCCTTTGTTTAGGAACTCGGGTCTTTCACCTACATATAACTTTTCACCAACAACACAAAAATGATCTCTTGGGGTCATTGGCGGGCGCCATACATCATTTAGTGATTTGTATTTGCCGTCATCTTCGATGTTTAAAAAACTTCTGTATGTTTTTACACCACAAGATTCTAGTATGTCAACTAATTTTAAAAAATCTTCTTCGGTTTCATCAGCAATACGTTTAAGGGGATCTAAAATTTTATTATTCTTAGGAAATAAATCTTCAAACCATTCTGCTTTAAATCCTGATCCAACCCAGCAATGCTTTAAAGGATCAAATGTAGAATATCCTTTAATTGGGATCATAGACTGCTATCCAAACATCTTTTTCAAATATAAAATCAGCATCTATATTAAATTCATTTCTAAGCCATTCACGCCCTGGCTTTCTTAATGTTAAATTGTTCTTATAACAAAAATCCAATATTGCTTTATTTTGTTCTGTTATTTGATGATTCATAGTACTGTTATCTTTATACCATCTATAACTAGGATATGTAATGTCCCAACCTCCTGCTTCATGCCACCATTTATAACATTCGTCATCTGGTCTATAGCACATTACAATCTTGCTATCTTGAAACGTTTCTTTAATGTCATTTAAGTAATAAGCAAAGTTATGACTTAAGATTAACTTAATATCGTCATCTTTACCCAAATAACTTTTTGCTATTTCTTTTTGCCATAAATTCCACGATCCAAATTCTCTATCTAACCATTGTCCGTTAAGCATTCCAGGGCCATAATAATTTCCTTTATGCCCACTATACTTGTGATGTGTGTATTGCTTTTCAGGAACTAAATCAGTATTATCTACATTAGTACCGTGATCTCTTATATGCTGACTTACACCACTCCAACGACTTCCTGGAGCACCGGCAAAAAATATCCAATTCTTCATTTTCATGTATATACACTTCCTATTATAAAATAGTCAACTATAAATGTTAGTTCAGCACCTAAAAATACTGCTATCCAATAGTTACCTATCCAATTCCATAATTGCTTGATAACCCACCAAGCCATTAATACTCTTATTGAGTATAACACATCTGCCCATATGATGTCAAGCCATAAAAACGAATCTGCTTGAAAATAATTGTAGAATATAAAGTTATCGTATATAAAACTTAACTGTGCCATTATAAAAACAGCAATGTAATAGGATAGATATTTGTTTAAGAATTTAACTAGCGGTCCGGAAACCGCTAGTCTGTAGAATACATATATTAAGTTAGTTAAAACTAACTCTAACATTTACTTTACGTCTGTTTCGTCATGAGGTAGACTATTATCATTCAACAGTCCGTCTCTTTTACGTTTATCTAACCAAGTATGCTCAACTGAGTGTACATATTTGGCGTTTGGGTCTTTATTAAGAATATAGTGAAGTCTTTCATCACTAGCATCTACAGGAATATTAAGTAAAGTGTCTAAAGACTTTAAATATTGATGTCTAAACAAATACAATAACTCAACACTTAAAAAAACATGAGGATGTGCTGTAATATCTTCTATCTTATTGAGAAAGTTATGATAACTTTCTACTCCCCTTTTTCTTAACTGCCCTTGAGCCATAATGTTTTGATCCCTACCTATAATACCAACTTGAAGGTTTCCTACTTTGCTCAATTCACTTAATACTTCTTTGTAGTTAGGATAAACTGTTTGCTTTTGTCCATCTATAATATCTACGTAAGGCCCACTTACACTAAGGACCCAATTAGTACTCATCTCCCAATTGAAGTCCTTAATAGTTTCAGGCTTAGACCAGATATCTTTAAATGGTGCCGCATCGTGGTTTATCCAATACTCTCTTAACAGGTCATCCCAACCAGACACATCATCATGTAACGATAGTGCCTTAGAGTAAAGGTGATTACCGGATCCTTGCGGTCCGGTAATTACTAAAATGTTTGTCATTAGTCGTTTTTAAACCAAGACTTAATAGTGTTTAATATACCCGTCTTTTCTGGTTCTTTAGTTACAGCAACTTTTGGATTTGCTAATTCACCTAGTATCTTAGACTTGTAAACTGCTTTAATGTTTAAAGCGTTATTTGAGAAAGCAACTAAATTTCTTAGTGATTCTTCTGTAACAAATGACATTAGCGTATCTCTACGAGCATTGCCTTGTTCACCAATAACCCAGTCATACTTTCCAACTTTCTTTTGTATGGCCGCTATTGCTTTTTCATCTTTAGACATTTCTAACAATGCTTTTTGTAACTTCTCAGCATTAGGATTACCAGCGTTTACCCAAAATGCTTTTTGTAAAGCATCACGGAATGACTTAACTAGTACATACGAATCATACATTGGTCCTGAAGGTGCTTCACCCCATTTGGCTTCATATAGTATTTCCATTTGCTTTCCTGGATAGTTAGGATCATCAGCATGGCTTCCGTCTGCTTGTAGAATTCCATGATGGAACCAAACTTCAGCATCTGGATTAGAAGCAACGTGTTTCTTATATGCCGCAGGGTTTTCTCTGTCAACAGTTAGTTCGCCACGTTTAAATGCTAAACGTCTGTCACCACCGTTACCAAATCCTGGTACCCAGTTAACATGTTCTTTAAAACAAGTTGTGTATTCAGCAATAGAGCCCATTGGTCCACATAGTAGTAGAGCCATGCCCATAGCGTCAGGCACACGTCCTGACTTTGAAGCAAACACAATGTTTTCTAAATCAGCATCAAGCCTTTTACCAACAATAATGTTTAAGTTCATCATACCAATTGATTCCCAATCAGCATAGTTATAGTCAACTTGTTCTTGTAAAAATGACACACCGTTACCACCGTGTGATACCATTACAATAGTATTGTCAAACCTTAGCTCGTTTTGAAAGGCGTTTACCGCTGGAATATCTCTAGCACCTGGAAAGTTTCTAAGTTTTAGAGTATCTTCTGGTAAAAACCTTTGTAGTTCTTTAAGAACTATTTCAGTCCATATTGTTGTTCCTGAACCTGGTTTTTGTGGCACAACAAAAGTATAAGTTTCAGCAAATGCTGATCCTGTAATGCTTAGTGTTAATACTAAAGCCATTAATAGTTTTTTCATTTCTATTTTCCTTTTGATTGTCAGAATTATACAAGCGAAATGCTTGGATAATTTTTTTGTTTTTTGATTGTTTCTACACTAAGAACTCTGACACTCGTCTAAGTTTGTGTATTTGTGGAGTAGCAATACAGCTCTGTATTACAGTTTTATTTATCGTTTTTTCTTAGCACAAAATAATATCTGACGCCTCTATCATTTACTTCTTGTTCGAGGGTTAAGATACTACAATTTAAAACACTGGCCGAATTAATAATAAACTCATTGGTCCAATTAAAAAATTCTATCCATTGTGCTTCGGGAGCCATGTGCTGTTCTCCTGGATTAACTCTAAAGTATAATAGTCCGTTGGGCTTTGTTAAGTTAACAGCATTCTTTAATTCAGCATATATTTTATCTACAGTACCAAAATTAATACTACCTAAACAAATAGTAACATCATATTGTTGAGTTGATTTGTATTCTAATATACTACTGTTAACATCTGCTCTTTCATTGTATGGATCTACACCAATTAAGTTGTTCATCTTTCCTTTGAATTCATTGTAGCCACAGCCTAAGTCTAAAACGTGTAATGGATTTAAATTATTAATTTCATCTATAATACTTAATCCACTATACTTGTACTTTTTTGTAATAGGTTGCCACGTAGTGGTAAAATACTTTTTAAGTACATGATAGTGGATAAGCTCTGTTAAATCCGTAACATTAGTAGACTTAATGTCTTTAATGTCAACACCAAAAGTTCCATTGATTGCCTGCTGTAAAAGTTTATTATCATCTAATAGTTGTGGACTAGATTTAAACATAGTACACAGCCTGTCTAAAATTTTAGTGTTCATTAATTACCTATAATGCTTTATGTAGTTGCTTAACTAGTTTATCTTTTGATAAACGTCTATCTAACTCAATACCTTTTTCTCTACCCATGTCTTCTAACTGTTTTTTAGTTAGTTTAGCAAGAGCTTTTTTTGTAGGTTTAGCAACAGTTTTTTTTGTTGCTGTAGCCTTAGGTGTTGCTTTAGGTTTTGCTTTAGGCTCTACTTTGTATGCTACTGCTGGTTTGGTTTTTTCTTTTGCTTTTTCTTTGCCAAAGAAAATTTCAGTTAGAGTAGGCCATCCTTTGAAAATACTCATTGTATTTCTCCTATAGTTTTACCACATTTTCGAATTTACCAAATTTTACTAGATCTCTTGTGAGCTCTGATGTAAGTCCGGTAATTTGTAACATAGGTCTATTTTCCCAACCCATATTACAAGTAGCGTGTGGTATATCCCGCCACTCCCATGTTATACATTGTCCCTTCTTCCATTGATGCCAGTTGCTATTACCTAATGAAAACACTTGTCCGTGTTTCCAATCATCTAACATAATAACAAACCTTCTCATAAGTTCAGGGTTTTTGTCTGCTTCTATTTCTACAAAACTATTTCCACGTTCTTTACGACCCGCAAAATTGTCTATATGCCAATTTAACATTTGTCCTGTTATTTGGTTATGGAACTTAATTGTTGCTTCTTCCATGCCAAAGTAATTAGCAATTTTTTTAAAAACTTCTATGTCTTCTGCCTTTGTTCTTTTGAATACTTCCATTTGAGGATTTGCTCCTGCTCTTTCTAAGTCGTATTCTTCTTGGTTAGCACTATACATTCTATCTTTACCGTCAACTTTGTTTCGTGTAGCCCAAGTACTAGTTGTTACTCTTTCTAAACATTGTTCAACTGCTTCTGCCCAGTCGCCATCAAATGTACATATTTCTTGATAGTCTTCGTTATAATCGTGTGTTTTTTTACTAGGATCAAAATGCCAGTTACTCTGACTTTTTGTAAAATCCCAACGGCTATTTCCCCAGTCTTCGTTTGTCATTTGCTATCCAATCTATTTTATACTTCCGTTTACTACACGTTTACTATTAGGGTGCCTTTTTGCTGTAAACGTTGCGTGTGACATATTCTTTTTAATTCTTGCGGCGCCTTTTTTTACTATAATACCTGGTACTGCTCTTTTTCCCATTATGAATACTCCAATTTATTTTTTCTAGAAACACCATAAACAAACAAGCCAATAATCAATACACACAATACTAAAAAGATAGGTCTTTGTAATAATTTATCAATAGTATAAATGTGAGTCATACTTAATGTCAGTGATTCAAATTTAGTGGCAAGTATGAATGCCATAAGCATACCTGGTCTACTAAACTTATATTTTTTACAAACAACACCTAGCACCGAACATATTGCTAGTATGGCATAGTCTTCCCAACCACCTGTATACTGTACACAGGCCCAAATTATAAATGCTACAATTAAAGGGAAATAATATATGTAAGGCACATAACAGATCTTAGCAATATATCTGTTAAATGCTATACAGATAATACCAACTAATACTGTTGCCCACATAAAGCCAAATGTTAAACTATCAAAAAACTTTGTGTCGTAAGCAATTTCTTGAGCACCTAGTTCAAATCCTAAGTACATAAACAGTCCCATAAGAACTGCGGCAAAACTTGCTCCTGGTATGCCAAATAATACTGTTGGAATCATACTAG
>ERZ1046740.788-NODE-788-length-24879-cov-24.038551_pt1 | contig 24879 bp, 24 predicted proteins | sample MGYA00383093_ERZ1046740 | MGnify/ENA primary metagenome ERZ1046740 (study PRJEB29581, sample SAMEA5548363) | metagenome | biome: marine; feature: coastal; material: water | depth 25 m | study: Short-term variability in the microbial, nano- and picoplankton... | reverse complement strand
TGTTGCAATTCATGATGAATGCGCAAGCTGATTTCACGACTACTTTCAGTGGATTGTCCACGGTTACCCCTCCATCATTTCTTGATGATTTTGAAGGTGGTCAGGCGTGGAACGCAGCATGGCAAGCAAGGCTTGAGACCCAGTCCGACCCGACAGCACTCATGAAGGCATCGAACCCACAATACATCCCCCGAAATCACAAGATTGAAGACATGATCCAAAGGGCGCTGGTCGGTGATCTAGTGGCGTTCACTAAGATGGGAAATGTGTTAGAGACTCCCTTCACCGTTCAAGACAGTGCCGAGGAATTTTCATTGCCCCCAAAACCGGAAGAAGAAATCGAGGCCACGTTCTGCGGAACCTAACCTATTCGGTAATGCTGGCGCCTTGGGTTCCCAAGTGATAATTTGAGGCCAATCAAAAAGCGGGCCCTCTATGACACTTCTACAAATTGCATCCTTGCTCATCGTTCTTTCAGGCATATTCGGCGCAATAAACTACCTTGTTTTCAAATTACCTTCGACCATCGGTATCTTAGTGGTTTCGCTGCTAGCGTCCTTTGGTGTCATGGGGATTGATTATTTCTGGCCTGCGTTGGACATGGCAGATGCGGTCAGAGGCGGTGTGACCAGTATCGACTTCTCAGATGCGCTGTTGGAAGGCATGCTCGGGCTTTTGCTTTTTGCAGGTGCTCTGCATGTGAAACTGTCCGACCTTAAGGCGCAATGGTCTGTGGTCTTGCTGATGGCTACACTTGGGGTCGGGTTGTCGACTGTGGTAGCTGGTGTCGGCTTTAGTTGGATCACCGGTACGCCGCTGCTCATTGCGCTCGTCTTTGGCGCGCTTATCTCACCCACCGACCCTGTGGCCGTTCTTGGCGTTCTCCGCGAGGCCAGTTTACGCAAATCGCTTGAGACCAAGATCGCGGGCGAGTCTCTATTCAACGACGGTGTCGGCTATGTTGTGTTCTTGGTGCTAGTCGGCATTGCGTTCCCAACGGACCATGCCCATGCGACTGACGCGACCGGGGCATTCTTGTTGTTTGTACGAGAAGCCTTTGGCGGGGCAGCCCTTGGTCTTATTCTCGGCTGGCTGACATTCCGCTTGATGCGGTTGATCGACGACTATTCGCTTGAGGTCTTAATCACGCTTGGGCTTGCATTCGGTGGGTACTCGCTTGCGCTGTATTTGCACGTGTCCGCCCCCATTATGGCCGTCTGCGCTGGCCTTCTAATCGGAGATATTGGCGCCAAACATGGTATGAGCGCCGAAACACGAACCTATGTGGATTCGTTCTGGAAAATGATCGACGAAATTCTAAACGCCGTTCTGTTCCTACTGATCGGGTTTGAGGTGTTTGCGATTGCTTTCCCGACCGATCACATGATCGCAGGTGTTGCCTCGATTGGATTGGCTTTGGTGGCCCGATTTATGGCCGTCGCCGTTCCCATCGTCATCCTTAGACCATTCCGCGCCTTTTCACCGGGCGTGATCCCGATCATGACCTGGGGTGGATTAAAGGGCGGTATTTCAGTCGCGCTCGCTTTGTCGCTGCCAGAGAACGATTACAAGCCTATCATTCTGACCGTGACCTATATGGTCGTGATTTTCTCAATCATCGTGCAAGGTCTGACGGTCGCGCGTGTAGCGAACAAGTTGGGCAGAGAGCCGGATTTGGTTTAATCCAATCTTTACTCGTCCGCTTCTGTTCCACGAAATCCAGTCGCAACCACGAATTTCTCAGAACTGTCTGAGCGAGAAGATGGCGGTTTCACGTTAAAAACCTTGGTGAACTTCTGCTTCAAAAGTTTTTGCAGATCGCCTTCCGCGCCACCTGCCAGAACTTTGGCAACGAACGTGCCGCCGTCCTCAAGAACGTCAAACGCGAAATAGGCTGCAGCCTCACAAAGTGAAATGATCCGCAGGTGGTCAGTTTGCTTGTGGCCGCTGGACGAGGCTGCCATGTCAGACATGACGACATCGGCCTTGCCGCCAAGCCATTCTTTCACTTGGACGTCGGCATCATCTAACATGAAATCAATTTGATGCAGCTCGGTTCCAGCCAAAGGCTCCATCTCTTGCAAATCAATACCCAAAACGGTGCCGACAGCTTTGCCGCCCCTTTCACCCAGAGCATTCACCCGCTTCACAGCAACTTGCAGCCACCCACCAGGAGCGCACCCAAGGTCAACAACGCGGGCACCTGGCACCAAAAAGCGAAACTTCTCATCCAATTCGAGGATCTTAAACGCCGCCCTGCCCCGATAACCTTCGGCTTGGGCCCGCTTTACATATGGGTCGTTGAGCTGGCGTTGAAGCCACCGAGTCGAGCTCAGTTTACGACCACGCGCGGATTTGACCTTAACGAACAAATCACGCTGTCCGCGGCCCGAAGAGTTTTTCTTATTTGTCATAGGCTCTATTTATCTCAATACGGCCCATGTTCAAGCACACCATCCGCACTCATTTGGGCATAAAGCAGCCCTTCGCGTAGTCCGCGGTCGGCTACAGACAGTCGATCGGTTGGCCAGCAACGCAAAAGCGCCTGCAAAATTGCCGACCCAGACATAATCAAAGCCTGACGATCCCGCCCAATCCGAGGGTCCTTGCGGCGCCCAATCGGCCCGAGCGACAGATAGTCTTGAATAACCCTGTCAATTTGATCGGATGACATCCGCAAACCGTCAACTTTCGTACGATCATAGCGTTTCAAACCCAAATGGCTGGCTGCAACAGTTGTGACGGTTCCAGAAGTGCCAATGATTTGGAAGCCTTCACGTACTTGTTCACGGTCGTAGGGTGAAAACTCGGTCAGGTTTTCTTCAAAAAACCAGCTCATCAGGGCAAAGCGTGCAGAATCATCCTGCACATCACTGAATTGATCGCGGAGCGTGGCAACACCCAAAGGCACCGATATCCAATCAACCACCTTGGCATTCGGAAATACACTGTCTGTTGGGTTAAAGCCCGAGTGCAAACGCATGATCGCTGCCGGTCGATCTAGCCGCGGAACATTCGTGAGATCGATCCATACCAACTCGGTTGATCCCCCTCCGATATCCACGACCAACAATTGCTCAGTTTTAGTGCTCACCAACGGCGCACAGGAAATCACCGCCAAACGCGCTTCTTCCTCTGGCTGAATAACCTCAAGGTCCAGTCCTGCCTCGCGTTTTACCTGTCGAATAAATTGACGAGAATTGGTTGCGCGACGGCAGGCCTCGGTCGTGACCAAGCGCATACGGCGGACGTTATGACGCTTCAATTTCTGCTGACATATCCGCAAAGCTTGCACGGTTCGTTGCATAGACGCGCGACTTAGGCGGCCAGTTTGCTCAAGCCCAGCGCCGAGTTGAACCGTTTTCGAAAAGCTGTCCACGACGTGAAACTGACTGCCCTTAGGTTGGGCAACCAGCATTCGACAACTATTAGTGCCCAGATCCAAAGCGGCATACAGCTCGGACGGATCTGGTTGATAGGGCGCAGGGCTCTCAACCGGTTTCGGGAAAGCGCCCGCACCTCCGGGACGCTTGGGCGCCATAACGACACGCCCTCCATTGCAAGTTGAGAATGATGCTAGGTGCTGACATGCGAACTTGCAACCCTGCTCCGTGGGTCGCAGTAAGCTGTGGTAATGTCGAAAACGGATCGTAAAAAACAACAACTATCCATTACCTAGATAAAAATAGAACGAGGAATCACTGATGCCAGACGTAACCATAGTTTATTGGCGCGATATCCCAGCTCAGGTGATTGTGGGCAAAGGACGCAGAGGCGCAAAAATGCCGCTGCCAGAACGCTTTGAGCAAGCCATAGACCGCGCAGCGATGAAGGTCGGTGCCACCGATCCTGATGCGTATTTGGCGGAATGGCGCAAAGCAGCACCGTACCCAGTCGATGGTGATCCTCAGGAAATAGCGACGGCCGAGGCCGCTCGACTCGATGCAGAATACACTCAGGACCGCATTAAGGTTCTGATTTCAAACGACGGACGTGACTAAGCACCCTTTTACCGGAGTCCCTTCAATGGCACTTTTCAGCTTTGGCAAAAAAGAAGACACAACAACTGAGGTTAATCCAAAGGTTGAGGCGTTTTTGAACAATTACTCTATCGAAATTATGCCACGCACGGCTGAAAAGGTAGAAGATTTTCGCGAACTCCTTCCAAAGGGAACGCGCGTATATATCGCCCATATCGAAGGCACACCTATCGAAGAAATGGTAGCCACAGCAAAGCGCGTCGCTGCCGAGGGCTTTCCGGTCATGCCGCACTTCCCTGCACGCATCATCAAAGATGAGGCCACTCTGTCCGATTGGATCGCACGCTATCAAGGTGAAGCTGGCGTCGATCAAGCGTTGTTATTGGCCGGTGGCGTAGACAAACCGCATGGAGATTATCATAGCTCAATGCAGCTGATGGAATCTGGTGCTTTTGACAAAGCTGGCTTTAAGCGTTTGCATTACGCTGGCCATCCAGAAGGTAACAAAGATATCGATCCTGATGGTTCATCAAAGCTTGTGGACGAGGCGCTTCAGTGGAAACAGAAATTCGCAGAGCGAACAGATGCAGAGATGGCATTGGCCACCCAATTTGCCTTTGAGGCAAAACCGATCATCAAATGGGCGGACAGCATCAAAGAAGCTGGAATTGATATCCCAATTCACATCGGTATAGCCGGCCCGGCCAAGCTACAGACTTTGATCAAATTCGCGATTGCTTGCGGCGTCGGTCCTTCGTTGAAGGTCCTGCAGAAACGGGCTATGGACGTGTCGAAACTGCTTTTGCCTTACGAGCCTACAGATGTATTGACCGAACTTGCCGCGCATAAGGCTGCAAATCCTGACTTCAACATTTCACATGTTCACTTTTTCCCACTTGGCGGCATCAAGACAAACGCTAAATGGGCTATCAACAATGGCGGCAGCTCTGCTGTTCCCGTCAACGCCTAAGGATCAAGAATGACCCGTACTGTTATTGAATCAAAAACCAAAACCACGGTTATGGGCTTTGACCAGCCCTTCTGCGTTATCGGCGAGCGGATCAACCCAACCGGCCGCAAAATCCTGAATGCTGAGCTTGAAGCGGGCGATTTTTCGCGCGTTGAGCGTGATGCAATTGCACAAGTCGCTGCTGGCGCGACAGTGCTGGACATCAACTCTGGTGCAGTGTTTTCAAACAAAATGGCCGAAGATCCACGCTACGCGGACAACAATTTTGTTGAGCCAGATCTTATGAAGTCGCTGGTCGAAAAAGTTCAGGCAGTCACTGACTGCCCCGTTTGTATCGACAGCTCGGTTCCTGGCGCACTGGAGGCCGGCTTGGCCGCTGCAGAGGGCCGCCCGCTTTTGAACTCAGTCACGGGTGAAGAAGAACGTTTGGAAATGGTTCTGCCATTGGTCGCAAAGTACAACGTGCCAGTTGTTGCCATTTCAAACGACGACACCGGCATTTCTGAGGACCCAGATGTTCGTTTCGCTGTTGCAAAGAAAATCGTTGAGCGCGCAGCAGACTTTGGCATTCCAGCGCATGACATCGTAGTAGACCCATTGGTTATGCCAATCGGCGCTATGTCGACCGCTGGTCTTCAAGTCTTTACCCTTGTTCGTCGCTTACGCGAAGAGCTTGGCGTGAACACGACCTGTGGTGCTTCAAATATTTCGTTTGGCCTGCCCAACCGTCATGGCATCAACAATGCGTTCCTACCGATGGCTATGGGCGCGGGAATGACGTCTGCAATTATGAACCCAGTTGCTTTGCCAATTGGGCCTAAAAAGATTGCAGAGAAGAGAGCGGAAATCGAAGCTGCAGGTATCATCTTGCCTGAAGGCATGGATGACGAAACCTTTGTTACATTGTTCGGCATGGGTTCGACAAATTCACGTGCAGGCAAGGAAATGGAAGCCATCCGCGCTGCAAATTTCCTTACCAATCATGATGATGGCGGAGCTGCCTGGATTGCTACAAACACGACAGCAAACGCCGAAGGTGGGCGCGGTCGTCGCGGTGGTGGCGGGCGTCGCCGTCGCGCGTAAAATCTGAATAAATAAATTGAGAAAAGCCGAACCTCACGTTCGGCTTTTTTCGTTTGGATGCTTGTGTCAGGATGAGATGCGGCCTAACACCCGATGTTAGCGCTATCTTATTAAGTTGAAGGCAAACGGCTATGTCAAACACCCTATCCATTATGGCCGATATCGGCGGCACAAATACCCGCATCGCCATCGCAGATGGTCTAAAAATTGATGAAACCTCAATCGAAAGGTTTCGCAACGCCGAGAATTCTGGGCTCGAGAACGTTTTCGCAAAATACTTGTCCAAACGGCCCAACGTAATGCCTTCGTCTGCCTGCGCCGCCATTGCTGGGCCGGTCAGAAATGGCAAAGGCACGTTGACCAATTTGAACTGGACAGTCGATGAAGCCCTATTGAAACGTGCTACTGGTGCGACCACGACATCGGTTATCAATGACCTCCAAGCGCAGGGGCATGCACTTGAACACTTGACGACTGATCAAACCATCCTTGCCAAGGACGGCTGTGACGGGGGCAGCCATTCAGCCCGTATGGTCGTTGGTGTGGGAACTGGCTTCAATGCTGCCCCAGTATACCGAACGGATACCGTAACTTTGGTGCCACCTGCCGAGGTAGGGCATGTCGATCTTGCCACCCCGACGGATGAGCTGGCAGGTTTTGCTAAGCAATTTTCAACCAAAAACGGTTTTTGTTCAGTTGAGGATATTCTTTCAGGGCGCGGTCTTGCCCATATCTACGAATGGCAATCTGGGCAAATTATAGATCCGGCCGACATCATGGCCGCGCATGCAGCGGGTAACGATCAAGTGGCCTCGGACACAGTCGGAGTATTCGTACGCGCGCTTGGTTCCGTCACTGGTAACTTAGCCCTAACGATGCTGCCATTCGGAGGCATCTATCTGGTCGGAGGTGTTGCACGAGCTGTAATGCCATATCTTGGCAAAAACGGATTTGAAGAAGCTTTTAGCGACAAAGGTCGTTTTACGGAGTTCATGAAGCAATTTCGCGTTCATGTTGTCGACGATGACTACGCTGCTCTGTTGGGTATGGCTGCGTTACTGGATGAACTGCGACATGGCACGGTGGCGCGAGACTAGTTCTGCAGTAGCGCCCGAAGGTCCGTCTTGAGGATTTTCCCATAGTTGTTCTTGGGTAGGTCAGAAATGAACCTGTATGACTTTGGACGCTTAAACCTGGCTATGTTGTCAATACAATGTGCATCCAAATGCTCGGCCGAGACTTCCCCGTTTGCAACTACAAACGCCACAACTATCTCACCCCATTCTGGATCCGCTTTACCAACGACTGCGACCTCGGAGACTCCGGGTAATTCCAACAATACCTCTTCGACTTCGCGCGGATAGATGTTTGATCCACCCGAAATAATCATATCCTTTGAGCGGTCGTGCATGGTGATAAACCCATCATCATCCATTGAACCCATGTCACCGGTCCAAAGCCACCCGTCTTTGATCGTATTATTAGTGGCCTCTGGGTTTTCCCAATAACCGCTCATCACGGTTGCACCTGAAACCACAATTTCACCGACTGAACCTGCAGGCAGATTGTTGCCGTCAGGATCAAAGATCGCAACGCGGACTGAGGATTGGGCCGTTCCGACCGAGGCCAGTCTTTCTTTCCAGCGAGGGTGATCGCGATCCGAAACAAATCGCCGTGGCAGTGCACTGATCCCCATTGGGCATTCGCCCTGCCCGTATACTTGAACGAAGCAGTCTCCCATGACGTCGACTGCCTCTACAATATCCGCGACATACATCGGGCCACCTGCATAGCTGATGGTTTTGATCCCTTCGCCATTCAGCCCGTTGGCTTTGGCGTATTCGACCAGTCGCTTTACCATCGTTGGGGCGGCAAACATTGAGATATTCCGAAAGCTCGCAGCCAGCGTTAGAATTTCGTCTGGTTCGAAGCCTCCGCTGACAGGTACGACGTGCCGTGCACCTTTCATGACGTGCATGAAGTTGTAGATGCCTGCACCATGGCTCATTGGTGCGGCATAGAGAATTGCGTCTTCTTGTCCAACCGGGTCAACGTCCGAAAAGTAGTTTAACGTCATGTGTTCTAAATTTCGGGCAGAGATCATGACACCCTTTGGTTTTCCGGTCGTACCCGACGTGTAGAACAGCCAAATCATTTGATCACCATCGACAGGCGTTGGTGTAGGAATTGGGTCGGTTTGATACATGTCGCACCACATATCATCATCGGCCGAAATGACGTTTTTCAAACATGCAGGGGCAACCTGTGTCAGGGGCATACCAATGTCATCGGAAACAAGCGCAACATCCGCTCTGGCATTCTCTATGATCCATGCGGCTTCACGCGCGTGAAGCTTTGAATTAATGGGTATGACCGTTGCCCCACAATACCAAACGCCATAGAGGGCCTCGAGGTATTCTGTACGGTTTTTCATGAAAACTGCGACACGACTGCCAGACCCAACCGCGTGGTTAGCGGTAAGATATGAACCAATCGACGCGGCCCTTTGATTAAATGTTGCATAGTCTGCAACGCATATTTCGCCTTGAAATAAGGCTGGCGCATCAGGGGAAAGACATGATGTTCGGCGCAACCATTCTGCTGGGTTCATGGTTTTCTTCCTTATAGATTGCAGCCAGCCTATCGCAGAAATCGACTTTGGCAATTCGTAGAACTACTAAACGATTTCAAATAAAGATAAGAACAGCGCATGGATCTTGATCGCATCGCATTTGAATACGCCCCGATAGGTTTGGCACTGACCGAAAATCGCGTGCTTCGGCGTGTAAATCAGATGTTTTCTGAAATGTTTGTGGCGGAAACGGACTATTTTGAAAATCGTTCGTTGCGAGAGCTTTATCCGACGCAGGATGACTTTGACCGGATTGCCGTTGTAGGGGTGCAAGGCATGCGTGAAAGCGGACGCTACGATGACGAGCGCATAATGCGCCGAATCGATGGTGATCTGTTTTGGTGCCGGGTACGTGGGCAGTCTTTGACTCCAGATGACCCATTTCAACGCGCAATTTGGTCTTTCTCCGACCTTAGCGAAACGCGACCCGTTGTTAAGATGACGAAGCGGGAAAAGGATGTTGCCGCGCTGACTTGCAAAGGTTTGACGTCAAAAGAAATCGGGCGGGAACTTGGTGTTTCTCATCGCACAGTTGAGATTTATCGCGCCAGATTAATGAAAAAATATGACGCTCGCAAAACCGCAGAGCTTGTTTCAAAGTTGTCGGGGATGCCAATCTAAATTTACGTTACAATTTTCTGATGAATTAGGGGGAGTTAGTAACATATTACTTGAGCCGAATCATTTTCACTGCTACTTCTGACCGTGCGGTCAGGAATAAAAGGATCCTCAAATGGAAGCGTATATCTGCGACGCCACTCGAACTCCGATTGGCAGGTACGGTGGTGGATTGTCCTCGGTTCGTACCGATGATCTAGCGGCCCTGCCTATTGCGGCACTGATCGAACGCAATCCAAACGTGGATTGGGCCAGCGTCGACGACGTCATTTATGGTTCGGCCAATCAGGCGGGCGAGGATAATCGCAACGTCGCCAGAATGGCGGCATTGCTCGCAGGCCTACCAAGCACAGTTCCGGGCACGACAATCAACCGACTTTGTGCATCAGGCATGGATGCGGTCGGCATGATCGCACGCGGATTAAAGGCTGGTGATTACGATCTCGCGATCGCTGGTGGCGTCGAAAGCATGAGCCGTGCGCCCTTCGTGATGCCCAAAGCAACCTCGGCCTTTACACGATCAAACGCGGTGTACGACACCACTATTGGCTGGCGTTTTGTGAACCCAAAAATGAAGTCTGCCTACGGTACGGACTCGATGCCCCAGACTGCAGACAATGTTGCGGCGGATTACAACATCAACCGCGAAGATCAGGATGCATTCGCCGCCCGTTCGCAGGCGCGATGGGCAAAATCCAACGAGGCTGGCATTTTTGCAGACGAAATCACGCCGGTTTCCGTCCCGCAACGCAAAGGCGACCCCGTCATTGTCGATACGGATGAGCACCCCCGCCCCGGTACAGGTGCCGACAAGCTTGCCAAGCTCAAAGGCGTCAACGGACCTGACCTTTCGGTAACTGCTGGAAACGCATCTGGGGTAAATGACGGCGCAGCCGCTATTCTAATGGCCTCAGACTCAGGTGCCGCCAAGAACGGACTAACACCTATGGCACGGGTTGTAGCCATGCAAGCGGCGGGCGTTGAGCCCCGCGTGATGGGTATCGGCCCTGTCCCAGCAACCAGAAAAGTGTTGGCAAAGGCCGGCCTTAGCATCGAGGACATGGATGTTATTGAGCTGAACGAAGCATTCGCAAGCCAAGGCCTAGCGACATTGCGCGAGCTTGGGCTAGCAGATGATGCTGCCCACGTAAATCCTAACGGGGGTGCCATCGCACTTGGTCACCCACTGGGAATGTCTGGCGCGCGGCTAGTACTAACTGCTGCCTATCAATTGAAACGAACCGGCGGACGCTATGCCCTCTGCACGATGTGTGTCGGTGTTGGACAGGGCGTCGCCCTGATTATTGAAAGAGTTTGAGGAGGACCTGAAATGTATGCACAAATGGTCAAAACCGCATCATCAGGGATAAAATCCCGCGATGACATGTCTGAGATTGAGCGCGATTTTCAGGACAAAATTGATCAAGGAATTAAGATCGAACCTCGTGATTGGATGCCTGATGACTATCGTGCGACACTGATCCGACAAATTGGTCAGCACGCACATTCCGAAGTTGTCGGTCAGTTGCCAGAAGGGAACTGGATCACCCGCGCCCCAACGCTTGAACGCAAAGCAATATTGCTGGCTAAAGTTCAGGACGAAGCTGGCCATGGTCTGTATTTGTACTCGGCAGCGGAAACTCTCGGCGAAAGCCGCGATGAACTGATCCGGTTACTTCACGAAGGACGAATGAAGTACTCGTCTATTTTCAACTACCCAACCCTGAATTGGGCCGATATCGGCGCGGTAGGTTGGCTGGTAGATGGCGCTGCAATTATCAACCAAGTCGCGCTTCAGAGAACTTCTTATGGTCCCTACAGCCGTGCGATGATCCGCATCTGCAAGGAAGAAAGCTTCCATGCACGTCAAGGGTATCACGCTATCATGGCAATGGCGTTTGGCACCGAGGAGCAGAAGCGCCAAGCACAAGACGCCGTTAATCGGCTCTGGTTCCCTGCCCTGATGATGTTTGGCCCATCGGACGCTGAATCCGTTCACTCAGAACAATCCATGGCTTGGAAGATCAAGGTCAAAACCAACGACGAACTGCGTCAGCAATTCGTTGATCAAACCGTGCCGCAAATTGAATACCTAGGCCTCGAACTTCCAGACCCAAATACAATCTGGAATGAAGAGCGCGGACACTACGATTTTTCTGATCCAGACTGGTCAGAGTTTTTCAACGTCATCAAAGGCAAAGGCCCCTGCAACGTCGATCGTTTAAACGATCGCGTCAAAGCATGGGAGGACGGCACGTGGGTACGCGACGGTCTTATGGCCCACGCCGAAAAACGTGCAGCTCGCAAAGTTGCGGCGGAATAAGGAGAGAATACGATGAGTAAAGAATGGCCCCTTTGGGAAATTTTCATCCGCGGTCAGCATGGCATGAGCCACCGACACGTTGGCAGTTTGCATGCTCCTGACGCGGAACTGGCAATCAAGAACGCCCGCGACGTATACACCCGACGCAACGAAGGCGTTAGCATTTGGGCTGTAGAGGCAAAGCATATCGCCGCAACTGCGCCCGGCGACAAAGAACCATTGTTCGAACCATCAAACAGCAAGGTTTATCGCCACCCAACCTTTTTTGACATCCCCGACGAAGTGGGAGCGATGTAATGGAACTGAACGACGCTCTTGAGCGGTTCCTACTGCGGATGGGGGACAATACACTTATCCTCGGACATCGTGTCTCAGAATGGTGCGGCCACGCGCCTGTTCTGGAAGAGGACATCGCGCTGGCAAACACTGCGCTTGATATGATTGGGCAAACTCAGCTTTGGCTTGGTCTTGCCTGTGAAGTTCAAGACAAAGGCAAATCGGCCGACGACCTGGCGTTTTTGCGCGATGCCTGGGACTTTCGCAATCTGCTACTGTGCGAGCTTCCAAATGGCGACTTTGGACGCACGATGATGCGCCAATTCCTGTTTGACGCTTGGCAGTCTGTTTACCTTCCACGGTTGTCAAAATCGAGTAACGAACGGGTCGCTGCAATCGCCGAAAAAGCCAACAAGGAAGCCACCTACCACGTTGAACGTTCGGGTGAGACGGTCGTTGGTCTTGGGGACGGCACCGAAGAAAGCCACAAACGCATGCAACAGGCGTTGGATTATCTATGGCCCTACGTGGGCGAGATTTTCGATACGGATCAGGCTGACGACGTTTTGGCTGAAGCTGGCGTAGCTGTTCATCCATCCACGCTAAAAGACGAGTATTTTGAGCTTATCAATCGTGTATTGGTGGACGCAACACTTACAGTTCCCGAAGATACTTTCGCTCATCACGGCGGACGCACGGGTGCACGACACACCGAGCACTTGGGCCATCTGTTGACCCAAATGCAGTGGCTACAACGCGTCTACCCAGGCGCTTCTTGGTAAATGGGCAATGTGGCAACCAGTCAGGTTTGGGAATGGCTTGATCAAGTCCCTGACCCTGAGATCCCCGTGATCTCGCTTGTCGATCTAGGCATCATTCGTGATGTAGGTTGGCAAGAAGACACTCTGGTTGTCACCGTGACGCCGACGTATTCGGGATGCCCTGCAACGTCTATAATCAACATGGATATTGAGGCTGCACTGCGCGGTCATGGTATCGATAAGTTGGAACTTAAGCGCCAACTTTCGCCAGCATGGACGACTGACTGGCTATCAGAAAAAGGCGCTCAGAAGCTGGAAGTTTACGGCATCGCCCCACCGCAAGCAGCGGGCGGCCCTTCACGTTGCCCCCATTGCGGGGACAATGATCTCGAAAAAATTAGCCAGTTTGGCTCAACCCCTTGTAAGGCGCATTGGCGGTGCAAATCCTGCCTTGAACCTTTCGACTATTTCAAATGTATCTAAGAGGACCCTATGGCGCGTTTTCATGAGCTTACCGTCACGGATGTAAATAAAACTATCCGAGATGCCGTCATCATCACTTTTGCTCCTTCTGCAGAAGATTGTGAAACCTTTATGGGTTATACACAGGGCCAATATCTGACCTTCCGTAAAGATTTCGATGGCGAAGAATTGCGTAGGTCCTATTCCATCTGCGCAGGCAAGGACGAAGGGTTGCTTCAAGTTGGAATCAAACGCGTTGACGGAGGTGCGTTTTCAACTTGGGTCAACGAAGAATTGCAAGCCGGCGATAAGGTAGAAGCCATGCCCCCAATGGGCGCGTTTCACACCCCAATTGAGCCAGAAAAGGCCAAAAACTACTTAGGTTTTGCTGGCGGTTCAGGTGTTACACCCGTTCTTTCAATTCTGAAAACCGTTCTATCACGAGAGCCCAAATCAAGCTTCACGCTGGTATATGCAAACAAATCCGTCAGTTCGATTATGTTCCGTGAGCAGCTTGAAGATCTAAAGAACGTCTACATGGGTCGCTTAACGGTCATCCATATCCTTGAACAGGATGCGCAGGACATTGAACTGTTCACCGGTCTGGTAACGGGCGAAAAATGCGATCAATTGTTTGAACACTGGATCAACATCAAGGCCATTGATCTTGCCATGATATGCGGCCCTGAACCAATGATGCTGGGCATTCGCGATGCATTGCAAAAACACGGTCTTACGAAAGAACAGATCAAGTTTGAGCTTTTTGCCTCTGCCCAAACCGGTCGGGCGAAGCGTCGCGCAGAAAGCACGTCTGCCGTCAATTCGAAAGAAGCAACCGCAGCGACAGTCCGCATGGATGGTGAAATTCGCTCGTTTGAAATGACAAAAAACCAAACGATCCTTGAAGCAGCCTTGGAAAACAACATGGACGCGCCGCACGCATGCAAAGCAGGTGTTTGTTCGACTTGTATGTGCCGCGTTATTGAGGGCGAAGTTGATATGGTCACCAATCACGCGCTCGAAGACTACGAAGTCGAAAAAGGCTATGTTCTGTCCTGCCAATCTTATCCGATTTCATCGAAAGTTGTGGTCGACTACGAAACCTAAACTTGGCGCGTGCATTCAGAAGCCGCCCATGCGATCACCATTTGCATGAGCCGTATCGTTTTATTCAACAAGCCCTTCAATGTCTTGTCGCAGTTTACCGACAAAGGCAGTGAAGGGTCTGAACGCGAAACCCTGTCGACCTATATCAGCGTGCCAGACGTGTATCCTGCTGGCCGTTTGGACAGGGACAGCGAAGGCCTAATGGTTCTGACCGATGATGGGCAATTGCAGGCACAAATATCAAACCCCCGGTTTAAACAGCGCAAAACTTACCTTGCACAAATTGAGGGCATTCCGTCAGACGAAGACCTCGCAAAGCTCGCGGACGGTATAGAACTAAAGGACGGAATTACCCGGCCAGCTGAGATTTTTCGGATTGAGGAACCTCCCTTTCTTTGGGAGAGGAACCCACCAATTCGCGTTCGTAAAACGGTTGAGGATTGCTGGATCAGTTTGACAATCACCGAAGGGCGAAACCGACAGGTTCGTCGTATGACGGCGGCCATCGGTCATCCTACTTTGAGGCTGGTTCGACAACGGGTCGGTGATTGGACACTGGATGGCATAAAGCCCGGTGAATTTCGCCTGATCGAGACAAAAACAAAGCCTATGCCAAAACGGACTAAATTCCAGAAATACCGCTCAAGATAAGGCCCTTAACAAGTCGCGCGTATTTCTTACGCTCTTCGGGGCCCGCTTTGGCATTCCACATGTAGAACCAATTAAGCATCCCAAATATCGACATGGTCGTGTCATTCAATTTGTCAGGGTTTTCTTCAAAGCAAGAAAAATTCACGGCTCGAAGCAGTTCCGAAACACACGAGATCATTTCTATTTGATAGCCCTTTAGGATCTCTTGCTGCTGTTCTGGCAGGTGGATCATCGCGGTGCCCTGAATTTGGTGCTCGTAATCCTTACCCTCGTAGGCAAGAAGTATTTCGCCCAGAGTCAGCTCTAACGCGTCTTCTGCTGACAGTCCTTCGATGTCTACGCTTTGGATACGTTTAAGAAGCTCCGACAGGTTTGTGTCGAGCAGATCAAAAAGCAAAGCATCTTTGCTTCCGTAATAGTGATAAATATTCGCTTTTGAGATTCCACACTCGCGTGCCAACTGGCTAACAGATGCGCGATCAAAGCCCTCTTCTGCGAAAACCCGAGCAGCGGTTTTCAGTATCCGAGACTTCTTTTGGTCGTGATCTTTTGCGATAGTTCGAGCCAAGAGTTATTCCTTTGGGCGATTGTCGACGACACGAACCGCCTTACCTTGTGATCTCGCGACGGTACCGGGATCACCTACGATAATCTCACACGAAACGCCAACGTTGTCCTTAATCCGCTTCGCAAGCATTCGTTGCGCAGCCGTTTTGCCAGCCTCGTTTGCCGCTACGGGGGTCATTTCGACCAACACGCGCATCGCATCCATCCGTCCAGAGCGGTAAAGTTCAATCTGGAAGTATGGTGCAAGGCCGCCGGTGACCAACACCTGTTCTTCGATTTGTGTCGGGAAAACATTGACGCCTCGCAAAATCATCATGTCGTCGCTTCGACCGGTGATTTTTTCCATGCGTCGCATTGATCGTGCGGTTCCAGGCAGCAAACGGGTAAGATCGCGGGTCCGATACCGGATCATCGGAAGCCCTTCTTTGGTCAAGGTTGTGAATACCAGCTCGCCTTGCTCACCATCTGCAACAACTTCACCGGTGGAGGGATTAATGATCTCAGGATAGAAATGGTCTTCCCAAATCACTGGGCCATCTTTTGTCTCGACACATTCGTTTGCAACCCCTGGTCCCATAATCTCGGACAAGCCGTAAATATCGACTGCGTGCATATCAAATGCTTGCTCGACTTCTTTGCGCATCGCATCTGTCCAAGGCTCTGCTCCAAACACACCAACAGACAATGAACTTTCGCGTGGATCCATGCCCAGACGATTATACTGCTCAAGAATATTAAGCATGTATGACGGTGTCACCATGATGCCGTCAGGTTTAAAATCTGTAATCAGGCCAACTTGTTTCTCGGTCTGCCCTCCGCCCATCGGTACGACCGTGGCCCCAAGTCTTTCGATCCCGTAGTGCGCGCCCAATCCACCAGTAAACAGCCCATAGCCATAGGCATTGTGAACAATGTCACCTTTTCTGAGGCCGGAAGCGCGAAGGCTGCGGGCCACAAGATCCGCCCAGTTATCAATATCGTTCTTTGTATAGCCAACAACGGTAGACTTACCTGTCGTGCCAGAAGACGCATGAATTCGTGTGATTTGTTCACGAGGCACCGCGAAAAGACCAAATGGATAATTGTCGCGCAGGTCATTTTTGTACGTAAACGGAAATTTGGCGAGGTCAGACAGAGTTTTCAGGTCGTCAGGATGAACACCCATCTCATCAAAGCGCTGGCGATACATCGGTACGTTATCGTAGGCATGCTTGACCGACCATTTCAGCCGCTCCAACTGAAGCGCCGAAATCTCGTCACGTGATGCGACTTCAATAGGATCAAGCTCAGCTTTTTTTGGACTTAGATCTTTCACCTGATGCCTCCTTTAAGCTTCTTCATCGAATAGTTTGCCTTTGATAGTGCGGGACAGTCCACGAAACTCACCAATGGTAACACTATTTTGGTTTTTGACAGTCACGTCATAGATACCACTTCTACCGCTTATCGAAACTTCACTAGCTGTTGCAGTCAGAATGTCGCCTTCGTAACCCGGAGCGATAAAGGTTATTGTGTTAGCCTGTGCGACGGTGTTCTGGTTCCTACTGTTACAAGCATATGCAAATGCACTGTCTGCCAGCGCAAATGTGACACCGCCATGACAAATCTTGTGCCCGTTGCAGTGATGTGATTCAACGGTCAGCGTCATGACTGCGCGCCCTTCCGCAATTTCCACAAGCTCCGCGCCGAACCATTTTGAGGCATTGTCCGTCGACCACATGACGTCGGCACTGCGTTTTGCTCTCGTGTCAGCATTCATATTAATCGCCTCTTGGCCCTTATGGGTAGTTTCTGGTGGTGGCTCAAATTGTTGTCCGGTCAGCGTATTTCTTTGCGCGTTGATTACAGAGCTTGCATAAACCGAACGGTTGGTCAATAAAAAGGTGACGGATCATGTTGGAGGATACCGTGTCTAACGTTGTTACAGTTGAACATGATGGCGATATTGCGTGGGTTACAATCAACAATCCACCCGTAAATGCGACCTCTACAGAAGTGCGTGCTGGCCTGCTCGAAGCCGTCAGCAAGGTTTCTTCAGCAAAATATGCTGTGATCGAATGTAGTGGCCGCACGTTTGTAGCCGGTGGTGACATGTCTGAATTTGACGCCCCACCTGCCCTTCCTCATTTGCCCGACGTCTATCAAGCGATTGAGGACTCCGGCGTGCCATTCTTGGCTTTGATGCACGGCAATGTACTGGGCGGTGGCTTTGAATTGGCCATGGCTTGTGCGTGGCGAGTTGCCGCCTCAGGCACCAAGTTTGGCCTACCCGAAGTCAACGTCGGCTTGATCCCGGGGGCTGGCGGCACTCAGCGTCTTCCGCGGCTTGTTGGAATGAAGACGGCAGTTGAAATCGCCTGCCAAGGTAAAATGTTTTCTGCAGAACTATTGGCTGAATTGGGCGGATTGGACAAAGTCGTTGATGGCGACTTGCGCTTAGCGGCCAGAAACTTTCTGCGCAACGCGCCTACCCGACCAACTGTTATTTCAAAACGCACGGTAGAGTCGGTCCCAGAAGGTTTTTTCGCAGAAAAGGCTACTGAACTAGCAAAGCGTGCAAAGGGGCAGCTCTCTCCGCTTCACAATCTCACAGCGCTTGAATGGTCCCTTGATCCGTTTGACCAAGGCCAGCCTAAAGAGCGCGCAATGCATCTAGAACTTCGCCACTCGGCCGAAAGCAAGGCGCTTCGACATGTCTTCTTTGCGCAACGAAGCATTGCGAAGCCAAACGCTATCGAGGGCGCAACCCCAAACGAAGTCTCGCGCATTGCCATAGTCGGCGGCGGTTTGATGGGTGCAGGAATTGCGACCGCATGCTTGGGCGGGGGGTATCAAGTCACGATCATCGAACAAACACCAGAGGCAGCATCACTGGCGCAAGAACGCGTATCATTGCTTGTTGAAGGCAGCGTTAAATGTGGGAAAATCACGCCTAAGAAACGTGATGCACAGATAGCTATGTTCGATAGCGTTTCCGATTACGCTCAAGCATCCGATTGTGATTTGGCCATCGAAGCCGTTTTTGAAGATCTAAGTGTCAAACGATCTGTATTCCAATCTCTTGCCGAGCATATGCGACCAGACGCGATCTTAGCGACCAACACTTCCTATTTAGACCCGACGCAGATTTTCGATGGTATTGAGAACCAAGAAAGATGCGTTGGTCTGCATTTCTTTTCACCGGCTCATATCATGAAGCTTTTGGAAATCGTTAGAACGCCACACACTTCGCCAGAGGTTTTGGCGGCAGGCTTTGCAATCGGTAAGAAGTTGCGCAAGATTTCGGTACTTTCGGGAATTTGTGACGGGTTCATCGGAAATCGCATGCTTGCGGCCTATCGCAGAGAGGCTGATTATTTATTGGCTGACGGTGCATTGCCCTACGAGATCGACGCGGCGATGCGCACCTTTGGGATGCCTATGGGCCCCTATGAATTACAGGACCTCACTGGGCTTCAAATCGCTTGGGCGAACCGCAAACGTCAGGCAGACACACGATCAAACGATGAGAGATATATCTCAGTCGCGGATCACCTTTGTGAGGCTGGTCGTCTTGGGCAAAAGAGCGGCAAAGGTTGGTATCGCTACGAAGTGGGCAATCGCAAACCAATTCGCGACCAAGAAGTTGAAAACCTGATTTTGGACTACTCAAAAACCAAGAAAATTGAGCGCCGATCATTCACAGCTGATGGAATTTCTTCGCGCTTGATGGCAGTTCTTGCCAACGAAGGCGCCCGCATCATCGAAGAAGGCATCGCCGAAAACGCCAAAGCCGTCGATATGGTCAAAATCAATGGTTACGGCTTCCCAAAGTGGCGCGGTGGACCGATGCAATATGCATCTGAAATCGGTTGGAGCGTAAGCCTAGGCACAATGCATACTGTCGCTGAAGAAAGCCCAAACAGTTGGGTGATCGCCGCAAATCAAACCAACGCGTAAGGAATAGTCATGACAATCCAACAAATTCAAAGCTTTGCGCATGGTAACTGGATCCAGCCTGACGATTCAGCGCGTTCGGTATTTTCAGCAATCACTGGCGACAAGATCGGAGTTGCCGGAAATGCGTCGCTGGATGTCAGCCAAATGCTTAGCTACGCCAAGCAAAAAGGCAGCCCTGCCCTTCGTGCGATGACTTTCCACGATCGGGCCAGAATGCTTAAGGCATTGGCGCAATACCTCAATGATCGTAAACAAGAGTTGTACGAGATTTCGTATGCCACGGGCGCAACCCTTTCAGACCATCAGGTCGATATCGACGGTGGCATCGGCACGGTCTTTGTATTCGCGTCCAAAGGTCGACGTGAAATGCCAGATCACAACATCTATCTGGACGGCAATTTAGAACAACTTGGTCGGACCGGTGCATTCATGGGACAGCACGTCTGCACGTCACTGCAGGGTGTCGCGGTCCACATCAACGCCTTTAACTTTCCCGTCTGGGGAATGCTTGAGAAACTGGCACCAACACTTCTTGCTGGGGTTCCTGCAATTGTAAAACCTGCGACAGCCACCTGCTATGTGACCGAACTTTGCGTACGGATGATGCTTGAAAGCGGGCTTTTGCCTGAAGGCGCTTTGCAGCTGGTATCAGGTGGATTGGGCAACATGCTCGACCTTCTTGATTGTCAGGATGTCGTCAGTTTTACCGGCTCTGCAAACACAGCCCTAATGCTTCGCGCAAACCCCAACATCATGGAAAATTCCATTCGTTTTGTCGCCGAGCAGGATAGCCTTAACGCCTCGGTGCTCGGCCCAGATGCCGTCGTTGGAACGCCAGAGTTTGATTTGTTTATCAAAGAAGTTCACCGTGAAATGACTGCCAAAGCAGGTCAAAAATGTACGGCCATCCGCCGGATATTTGCGCCAGCTGCCCAAACTGAGGCCGTGATCGAGGCGCTTAAACTGCGCTTGTCCAAAACCGTGATCGGAAATCCGCGCTCAGAAAGTGTGCGTATGGGGGCATTGGTGTCCAACGATCAAAAAGCCGATTTACTTGAAAAGGTCGCGCTTTTCCGCACCGAGGCCCAGTGCGTACACGGGGAAGGCGATTTTGACGTCTTGGACGCAGATGCTTCCAAAGGTGCGTTTGTCCCGCAGATGCTCTTTCACTGCGCTAATCCAGATGACGCCAATCGCCTACACGACACCGAGGCTTTTGGCCCCGTTTCCACTGTCATGGAGTATCGCGATCTCGATCATGCCATCGAACTGGTCAATCGCGGCGGAGGCAGCCTCGTAACCTCGCTTATCACACATAGCGGTGATGTTGCGCGCGAAGTCGTACTGGGGGCCGCAGCTTTTAACGGGCGCATCTATATCAACAATCGCGACAGCATGAAGGAAGCGACGGGCCACGGTTCGCCCCTGCCACATATGGTTCATGGCGGACCCGGACGCGCGGGTGGTGGCGAAGAACTTGGCGGTATTCGCGGCGTGATGCATTATATGCAGCGCACTGCCATTCAGGGAAGCCCAGACATTCTAAGTGCGATTGGCAACAAATGGGTTCCGAATGCTATTGAGAATGACGACAATTCTCATCCATTCACACGAACTTTCCATGATCTGACCATCGGCGACACGCTTCACACAAAATCCCGCACCGTAACTTTGGACGATATCGAAACCTTTGCGCATTTCACCGGCGATACATTTTACGCACACATGGATGAGGAAGCGGCCAAGGCAAATCCATTCTTCCCAGGTCGCGTTGCACATGGGTATCTGTTGCTTAGCTTTGCGGCGGGTCTGTTTGTCCAACCTGACCCCGGTCCGGTTTTGGCAAACACTGGTTTGGACAACTTGCGCTTTATGAAGCCCCTCGTACCAAACGACAGCTTGAAAGTTCGACTAACTGTCAAACATAAAACCCCCCGTAACGAAGAGTATGGCGAGGTTCGGTGGCACGTCACTTTGACCAATCAGGACGATGAACTGGTCGCCGAGTACGAACTTTTGACAATGGTTTCTTATTGATCGCCGGAATTCGGTGGCCCCTCGGGTAATGTCCGAATAACATTGGGTCATGAGCAGGTATGAACAGGCAATTGACGTTCTGATGCAGGGCGACCGACATCGAGTCTGGTCGCTTGTTGTGACTATATTTGGTGATCTCGCGCAGAACAAAGGCGATGAGATCGCTGCGCAGACTTTGGGCAGACTGACCGAACAATTCGGGATCAAAGCCGAAGCACTTCGCGTGGCTCTTCATAGATTGCGAAAAGACGGTTGGCTTGAGAGCAAACGTTTAGGGCGTAGTAGCACATATTTTCTGACTGATTTCGGTCTCGAACAATCAGCCTTGGCGACGCCGCGGATATACGGACTTACGGACCCGAAAATCTCGGACTGGGTTCTTCTTACGACCTCAAATGCATCTGAATCTCGCGAAGGTGATGCCACGAAAATCGATAAAGACGGCCGCGTCGTTCGAATTGGTGCGCAAATATACCTAGGTGAAAAACGCAATTGTCCATTTTCCAGCAACACGCTCGTTACCAATTTTGATAATTCACCTGTACCCGATTGGGTCAGGGATCAAATCATCGATGCGAAACTGATGAGTGGATACGGCGACCTTCGGCAACAACTACAAAATGTTGCATCAACGATACCCTTACAAGCCAGCCCAATTGAACGTGCCGCGTTACGAACCTTAATCGTTCACAGTTGGCGGCGGATATTGTTGCGGCATGCAGATATTCCAAAGGGGTTTTATCCGCAGTCATGCAAAGCGGTCGAGTGCCGTGAAATAGTTCTAAGGCTGCTAGCCGATTTACGTCGTCCAGAATTGTCAGAGCTAAGCGACCATTAAAGTTTTGCGATTTTTAGCAATGCCTTGCGCAACGTCTGGTTTTCCTCATCAGTTAAATCTTCGCTGACCCTCTGATCATAGCTTTCAGCCGTGGCTCGTAGATCTTTGTATGCGCTCAAGCCTGACTTGGTTAAGCGCAGGATCTCGCTTCGACGATCAGCTTCAAGTCTTTCGCGCGCTAGGAACCGACGTGTTTCGAGTGCTGAAACTGCGCGAGACACCTTAGTTTTATGCATTTTTGACATGTCGCAAATATCACGCGCCGTTTTGTCGCCAAAATATCCAAGGTGAAACAGAACGCGCCACTCGGTCCGCAGCATGCCGTAGCGGTCTTTGTAGTGTTTTCGAAATGTGTTGCTGCTTTCTTCTGCTGCTTGATTTAGCAGGTAAGGAAGGAAGAGCCGTAAATCAAAGCTGCTTTTTTCTGTCATTTTTTCGATCTAGTGCTTGTTAGTTACAAAATCAACTAATAATTCTCGTGCTACGCGCACGGGAGAATACAATGAACAATTCAGAAAAAGGTGGCTCCGATACACCCTTTGGAGCGAATGACGGGTACATGCCCGGCTTCGGAAATGATTTTGAAACAGAGGCGTTATCAGGCGCTCTACCCCAAGGAATGAATTCGCCACAAAAATGTAACTACGGCCTTTACGGTGAACAACTGTCGGGCACGGCATTTACAGCACCATCCCATCAGAACGAGCGGACGTGGTGCTATCGTATTCGACCTTCGGTCAAGCATTCTCATCGTTATGAGAAGATCGAATTACCATATTGGAAGTCAGCGCCTTGCATCGATCCAGACGTCATTTCATTGGGTCAGTATCGCTGGGATCCAGTCGCACATTCAGACAAGGGTTTGAACTGGCTGACAGGCATGCGCACCATGACGACTGCAGGTGATGTGAACACCCAAGTCGGCATGGCAAATCATGTGTATCTCATAACGGACTCGATGGTGGATGAGTACTTTTTCTCAGCCGATTCCGAGATTTTGGTGATCCCTCAGGAAGGCCGGCTTCGCTTTTCGACTGAGCTTGGTGTCATCGACGTTGAACCCAAGGAAATTGCCATTATTCCCCGCGGGTTAGTGTACCGCGTTGAGGTTCTTGAGGGCCCAGCCCGTGGCTTCGTGTGCGAAAACTACGGGCAAAAATTTGAACTGCCAGGGCGAGGCCCAATCGGCGCAAACTGTATGGCAAACCGACGAGACTTTAAGTCGCCTGTTGCGGCATATGAAGACCGCGAAGTGCCATCCAAGCTAACGATCAAATGGTGCGGCCAGTTTCATGAAACGCATATTGGCCACTCACCGCTTGATGTCGTCGCTTGGCATGGAAACTACGCACCTGTAAAATACGATTTGCGCACATACTGCCCTGTCGGGTCGATCCTGTTTGACCACCCTGATCCGTCGATTTTTACAGTTCTGACTGCACCGTCGGGCGTTCCGGGCACCGCAAACATTGACTTCGTTCTGTTCCGTGAGCGTTGGATGGTGATGGAGGATACTTTCCGTCCGCCTTGGTATCACAAGAACATCATGTCCGAATTGATGGGAAATATTTACGGCCAATATGATGCCAAACCAAAGGGCTTTGTTCCGGGCGGGATGAGCCTCCACAATATGATGCTACCCCACGGGCCCGACAAAAACGCATTCGAAGGTGCATCCAACTCAGACTTGAAGCCTGAAAAACTGGAAAACACGATGTCGTTTATGATCGAAACACGCTTCCCGCAGCATTTGACCTCGTTTGCTGCAAACGAGGCACCTTTGCAGGATGACTACATCGACTGCTGGTCGGACATTGAAAAGAAATTCGACGGAACACCCGGCAAAAAATAGCAGTTTTGAACCGAGAATAATCCGGCACAACAAGGAAGCGCGAATGACACTATTAAAATCTTGGGTGAGGTCGGCAAACGACACAAACCACCCATTCCCTTTAAACAATTTGCCCTACGGCGTGTTTTCCACGGCGGGCACCGAAGAACGCTGCGGTGTCGCAATTGGGGACATGATCCTAGACATGGCCGCAGCTGAGGAAGCTGGCTTGATAGCCGTAGGCGACATTTCTGTCTTTGACGTTCCTTACTGGAACGACCTGATGGATTTAGGCTCAGATGCTTGGGCAGAGCTACGCGCACGTTTGATCGCTCTTCTTAGCGAAGGTAGTGCCGAGAAAGCTTTGGTTGAACCACACTTGGTTGCGATGGCACACGCCGAATTGCACATGCCTTTCGCCGTCAGCGAATACACCGATTTCTACGCTGGCAAGCAACATGCGCAAAACATGGGCTCCATTCTACGTGGATCACCTGATTTGCCTGCAAACTGGCTGCACATCCCAATTGGGTACAATGGTCGCGCGTCCTCGGTTGTGATCTCTGGAACGGCAATCCACCGCCCTAATGGTCAACGCAAAGCGCCTGACGCCGAGATGCCCAGCTTTGGCCCTTCTATGCGGTTGGATATTGAGCTGGAAATGGGCGCCATCGTTGGCACGGGGTCTGATTTTGGTCAGCCTATCACTGTTGATCAGGCCGACGACATGATCTTTGGTTACGTCCTTTTGAACGATTGGTCGGCGCGCGATATCCAAGGTTGGGAATACCAGCCACTCGGCCC
>ERZ1046740.785-NODE-785-length-24933-cov-9.277273_pt1 | contig 24933 bp, 23 predicted proteins | sample MGYA00383093_ERZ1046740 | MGnify/ENA primary metagenome ERZ1046740 (study PRJEB29581, sample SAMEA5548363) | metagenome | biome: marine; feature: coastal; material: water | depth 25 m | study: Short-term variability in the microbial, nano- and picoplankton... | reverse complement strand
CATTGGTTCCGATAGCGCAGATTTTGATTACCCTTTGAACTCGTTACCGTCGGGTAACCCGTGGGAGTGGAGTTTCTGGAACGACACAGTTCGCCTTTACCCCGTTCCTGACAGCACCGCTACTTTATATGTTCGAGCTATCCGCAATGCAACACCATTTGGTTTAGGTACCGCAAGTGGCACCGAACCTGATCTTCCCGATCCGTTCCATGCGGTTCTTGCTACTTACGCTACTAGTGCAGCATATTTTCAGCAGGAAGATCCGACAATGGGCAACCAATATATGGCGTTGTTCCAATCCCAACTCGATAACCTTGCCCGACGTTACGCTGACACTCCTGCCCCGCAACCAATGGTTGCGAACAGTCGAAGGTCAGGTCGTTTCGCTTCGGGTCTTGGAAGGCTGAGGTTCGCCAATACTGGCGGAGTGATCTGGTAAGCCCTGATGGCTCGTCAAGGTTTCTCTCTTGAAGTATTGGAATCATTCTCAGGTGGATTGAATCTGAGAAGTGACCAGTTCAACCTCGCAGACAACGAATCACCCGACATGCTCAACGTCACCGTTGACCCTCGTGGTGGTATTCGTATGCGTGACGGCGTTGACCGTCGAAACAACACAGCCCTGAGTGACGACGTTAAAGGCATGTGGGGATTCCATACCGATTCTGGCACTAGCCAGTTAATGGTCAACTACGGAACCAAAGTTGCTCGCTCTGCGGTGGGTGACTTTACAGATCTCGCAGGTATCACAGCAAGGACGGACGGATCTCGTGTTTACGGGATCACAATGAACAATGTGGCTTATGGCGTTAGTTATGACCAGCCGTCATTCCGTTGGAATGGGACAACGGCTGCGGATCTCGGAACCACGTTTGGGGCAAGCGGGAATATGCCGCAAGCCCAATATGTGGCTTTCTGGAACAACTTCGCATGGGTGGCAAACACCTATGAATCAGGAGCAGGACACCAGTCCCGAGTTAGATGGTCAGCAGTCAACGACCCAGAAACCTGGGCCGCAGCAGACTACGTTGACATCGACCTCGGAGAACACGGCGACTACATCACAGCAATAGTCGCCGACGGTGATCGCCTTCTAGTTTTTAAGACCAACAGCGTGTATGCGATCTTCGGATTTGATTCCGATTCGTTTCAAGTAGTGACATTAACGAACGACATGGGATCGGTTGCGTTGTCATCGCCTGTGAATACGACGTTTGGCACATTTTTTTGGCACGCACAAGAAGGCATTTTTGTGTACGACGGCCAAAACTTTACGTGGCTGTTCAGCAAACTACAACCCGCCATAGACGACGGACGAATAACTTTTAGTAGTGAACCGCAACTGGCGTGGGGAAACAACAAACTTTATGTTTCTGTTGACTGGACGGATGCCGCTGCCACAACTCGCCGCACTTTTATTTATGATCCGACTCTCGGTGAGGGTGGCGCTTGGGCTGCCACCGATATAGATGCTGGACCTTTATTTGCATATCGTCCACCGAATCAGACGCCTACAGTTTTTGCGGGTTGCGTAGCAAACACGGGTTCAGTTATTGATGTTGAGGACGAACAGAAACGTGACGCTGACCGTTACACGGGTAGCACGGAAACCCACATTTCTTCTTATTTCATTACTCGTTGGGTAACAGGGAAAGACCCCATCGTTAAGAAACGTTGGGGTCGGCCCAGGGCTGTTGTTTCCGCTGAGGAAACAATCACGTTACCTGTAGATATTTTTAAGGACTACGACAAATCTACGCAAACATCTAGTTTCAGTGTGAGTGTGACAGGTAAAACGTCTGCTTCTCGTTGGGATACAGCTAAATGGGATGAAGCGTCAGGTACCTATGTTGCTAAGTGGGATGCTATTGGTCGTGATCTTACCGCTGATGTCAAAAACTTGCCTACACTTGGGACAGGACGGAGTGTAAGTATGAAGGTCAGCGGCCCTACTAATAATTTCCATTGGGAAATAAATGCGCTGGCGTTCACGTATACGCCAAGGAGACTGCGTTAAATGGCGACTCTTGGACCTCTAAACGATTTTAATGCGGGCACAACCATTGTGGCTGCTGACATGAACCAGAACTTTGCGGACATTGAAACGTTTGTGAATACTACTCCTGGTGTTGTTCAGATAGACATTGTGGACGCTAAGGGCGATATTATTGTTGCTTCTGCGGCGGATACTATTACTAGGTTGGCGGTTGGTAGTAATACTTATGTGTTGACTGCTGATTCGACTACTGGTACGGGTTTGGTGTGGTCTGCTGCTCCTGCGGATGCGACGAAAATGCCGCTCGCTGGTGGCACTTTCACTGGCGTAGTCACTTTCGACGGCGCTAGCCCCATTGTTTTAGAGGGTCTTACTGCGAATGCCCACGAAACAACGATCACGGTTACTGATCCGACTGCGGATCGGGTACTGACGTTGCCTGACGCAACTGGGACAGTAGCGCTTACTAGTGATATACCCACGTCCGTGAACGGTACATCGGATAACATTATTTCTAATCAAGTCTTTAGCTAAGGGACAGATATGGCGACATATACGAAAACAATTCTGTCGGGAAGTACCGACGGACGAGGTATTCTGGTAGCTGCTACTGCTACGGCAGGCACTTTGATTCATACGGGGAGCGCTACAGCGACCACATTGGATGAGATTTGGCTGTATGCGGTAAACAGTGACGCTGCCGATGTCAAATTAACTTTGGAATGGGGTGGAGTTACAGTCTCCGATGACCTCATCGAAGTAACCGTTACTGCTGAGTCAGGTTTAATGCTTGTTGCTCCTGGCCTACTTATCAAGGGAAATGCTTCACCGTTGGTAGTTAGAGCTTGGGCTGCGGTAACGAACGACATCATCATTCATGGTTATGTAAACCAAATCACAGCCTGATAGGAGCATTTCGTGTCTTTCCGTCAGGACAGAACTAATCCAGCTTCAGCGGTATCGAATTGGAAGGGTCGCACATCGACCCCGAAGGCGCATCCAAGCACCGCTATTTCTACTTGGCTAAACAGCGTTATGTTTGCTGGTGCTTCTCGTCCTTCTTGGTTTGCTCATTGGCAAGGTAACGCCGATGCCGACATCACTGGCAGCCTTGGTCATGGACTAGATACTTCGGACAATATCTATGTGCTAGCCCGATATGGCAGCGGATATTTTGGTATAGCAAAAATTGATGGTGGCGACACACCTACTTTGTTGGCTGCAAGCAATCGAAGCACTAGCGTTGATTGGGATCAGGTATGGGATATAGCGCCACGAGAATCTGACGACCAAATCGCTGTTACTGGTCTATGGTCGAGTGGCTATAAGGAAGCCGTCTACATGTTTGATGCTCCGACAACATCCACGATTGCTGATCCTGACGGTCCCCGAAAATATTATCAACACACAGGCAACGCCAACGCTGCTCAATTCAAAGAAGGCCGTCACATGCAGGCCCGAAAAACGGCTGCTGGCAATTCAACTAAATGGGATATTGCGTGGGGTGAAAAAAATGCGTGGGGGCAGGCTCAATGGTTTGCTTTAACATTTGAGAACTATTCGAGTTGGGGTACAGCGTTTTATGGTGATGCTGGTGCCGAGTTCATCAGAGACAATGTTTACCATGAGGGTGTAGATCGTCAATACATCACTGGTATGCACGACAGCTATTCGAGGTGGCGTGCATACGGGTACACGATTGCGTCTGGTAGTTCGACTCGCCGCAGAGCGGATTTCCAAAATAGTTCTGCCAGCATGTCAACTAGGGGTGGATATATTGTTCCTGCCCCCGCTGTCGGTGCCGACGAGTTCGGATACTTCATGGGGGTAGATCAACTTTCAGCGAACAACAAGTTGCATGTGGCACGAATCGACTGTGTGGATAACGCTTCGACAGATATGGCGATCGTATGGGCCAGAACTTTGACCCCTGGAACTGGGTACACAGGGGATGGTTACAACTTGGATTACCCAGCAGGGGCACCCTATTGCAACCCTGTGGCTGATTCAGAAGGAAACGTGTATGTGGCGTTTAGTTGGTATTATTCCAGTGGGGCGTATGTCAGCATAAGTCGTTACGATGTTGACGGAACCTTTAACTGGAGCAACATTCTGAAAGTAACTACTTCTGGTGGTTCCGTAGCTTCAGACACTTACGCCCACAACATGAGCATTAACTCTAATGACGACATCGTTATTAGTGGTAAAACCAATATGGGTTCCAGTGCTGGCGCTGGTGCTGCTGGATGGGTGGCTCGTTTAGCAAATGACGGTTCAGGCACAGGTTCGCCGATTACGTTGAGTGGTGGCAGTAGCCCTGGCGGAACAGTTCACTACTACGACAACAAAACCAATATGACTTCCGCTTCGGGAGATCTTGTGGTATCAGGAAACAGTACTCACGACGCAAACTATTCCGCAAACCCGACTTATTCAGATACTGGTGTTGGTTGGGCTGCCTATCCGATTACTGCTATTCATGGGTCACCGTTAGTATGAGCTTTCTTTGTTATAGAGATCCTGATGGCAACTGGCCTCGTTATCCCCAAGATGTGAAGGATCACAGTCCTGATTGGGTTAAAGGCCAAGATTTGCCTGAGGGTTGGGCCGAAATTGTGCAAACAGCCCCAGTACCTGACCCTGTTGATATGACATTTGTTGAAGATGAGGTTGGGCCAAATGGCGAAAATGTTCGATTTGCTACCGAATTCAAGGGATACCGTTTAGAGGTTGCTTGGAACGATTCCGAAAATCGTTGGGAAGCAACCCCAGTTTTGAACGAAACAGCGGTTGAGTATCCTGAGCCTGTTCCAAGGGAATGGTTTATTAACGGAGAATGGACTACCGACCCTGTAGGGGCTAGTGGCTGATATGTCTGTCACGTATCGCCCTACGCACAAGTTTCTGGGACAGAACAACGTTTCTTTAGAATACGAATTAAGGAAACTGTCTCAAAAAATTGAAACTATTAGCGATACGGATAGCGATATTCGTGCGGTTGCTTCGGGAGCTATGGCGATTGCCACATCTGCCGAGGTCGCTGTAGGCGCTTCTTCTGCTAGTGCAGCTACGAATGCGGCTGCGATTACATTGTTACAAAACGATCTTGAAGCAGTCCGACTAGGACTTTGGAGTTGAAATGAGTTCGATATTAGCTAACGCAAGCGCTTACGGTGTCTTTAAGGGCGACCAACAATTAACAGTTTCAAACACCGCTGTTGCTTTAACGGTGCCCGCTGGTGCTGTTGGTGCGATGATTACGAATGGTGCTGAAGCTATTCGTGTGCGCTGGACTGGTGCAGGTGGTGGTGACCCTACTGCTGCTATTGGTCATTATTTGAATCCGTATTCGGTTATGGATTTGTATACGAAAGATTTGACGGAGGTCAAGTTGATTCGTGTTGCTAGTGATTCCGATATTCAGATTTCGTTCTTCGGTTTGGATAACTAATGACTCTTCAACGTATCGAGCAACGTATTACGCAAACTTCGGTTGGTGATATTTCTGCTGTTACTACTACCGCTCCCTTACAGGGAGGCGGTACGACAGGAGATTTAGCGCTTACATTGGCTCCGTTTACGGCGACTCTGGCGACGGCAACGGCAGCCGATTATGTCGTTATTTCTGATACGGATGATTCTAATGCTGTTAAGAGGTCTTTGATTTCGGATATTACGGCGTTAGCTCCAGCAGGCACGGTTACGTCTGTGACTGGGACTGCCCCCATTGTTTCTACGGGTGGGGCTACTCCTGCTATTTCGATAACGGTGGATGCTGGCACGTTGGTGTTGGCTGGTCAGGTGTTTGGCTAATGGCTTTTGCGGGTTATGGAGATCGTGCCAGTTCTTTGGGTACCCAGACTCGCGAGTATGGGTATGGTTTGAGCGATATTCAGCGTGCGAAGGAACGTATTGGGCGTTCGGATGCGATGAATAAGTTTAATGTTGAGCAGCAGGCTGGGCGTGCTGCCCGTACTTTGCCTGGTGCGTTTAATCGTCGTGGGATGATTGATTCGGGGCAGTTTCGGCGTGCGCAGGAGATTCAGGCGGGTGAGACTGAGTTGGCTCGGTTTGGTGCTGCTGCGCAGGGTGAAGAGGCTCGGAGGCAGTTGGATCAGCAACGTAACCTTTTGGAGGAGCAGTTGTATGGTTCGATGATTGAGGATCAGATTGCTAATGCGTTGCGTCGGTTTGCGGTTGCGCAAACGGTGGGAGGTTTAGCGTAATGGCTCCTCCTAAAAAGGGTAAAGACTTAGCAAACCTTGGTAAAGGTAAAACTCGTGGTGTTGATCTAAGCAAAATTCGCCCTGGTCTTATACAGGGCCGTGAGGGACTGAAAAGGGGTGTTGATGCGGGCAAGGGTGCGATAGCTGATTACATCACTCGTCCTATGGCGAGTGATGCTGAACGGTTTCAAAAGTTGTACAATCCCGTCACGGGTGGCCCTTCTGGTCCTGGCTCTACGTTGTCGATCCCTGGGACTCCTAGCCGTGGCCGAGTAGATACTGCTATCAGGCGGCTTGCGGAAGATTTGACTGCTGCCGAAGGTGCAGACGCTAGATGGGACGTTCGTCGCGATGTTCGTAATCCTTTGGCTGGCGGTGGCGCAAATCCTGAAGCTGGCACCTTTACGCAAGGTGCCGACTGGTCTGCAATAGACGCTCCTTCGTTGGGTAGACAACAAGGATGGGGGCCACAAGGTGCGGCTCCTGGTGCTTTAGATAATCTTCAAGCTCTTGTTGAGGGTGCCGTTGCGAGGGCTACTCAGCCTCAAGGTGGGTTAGGTGCTTTGGAGGGTGAGACTGCGGCAACGCAACGTAGCCGCACCCCGATACGACGTTTCGGTTCTGATTTAAGTGATTTAGAAAGTTTGCCTTACCCTCCTCCTGGTCCTTCTGGTCCTCCGCCTGGTCCTCCGCCTGGTCCTCCGCCTGGTCCTCCGCCTGGTCCTCCGCCTGGCCCTGGCCCTGGCCCTGGCCCTGGCCCTGTAAGCGACACTATTCGTTCCCTATATGGTGAGATGTCTACTCGTGATTTCTCCGACATGCTTCGCTCCATGATGACTGAACGGGAAACAAATCTGAAAGATTTGAACAAGCAGTCTGTGGAGCAGCTTGCTGCCAGTGTGCTACGACGCACAGGCCAAATCGGTGACATTAAAACAGCGTTGGAAACAGAGCTTGGTATTTTGGATGCTGATCGTGCTGGTGTGCAGCAGGGTCTTGTGGATGCTGTGGCGCTTCGTGCCCAGGAAATGCAGTCTGGTACGGAAGCTAGTTTGACTGCTGCCCGTGAGGGTCTTGGCGATCAGGTCACTGACGAGTTTGAGAAGATTGCCCAAATTGTGGGTTCTCAGGCTGGGTCGCAAGCTGCGTCATCGCAGGATGCGATGGCTCGCTTGGCTCAGATAGGAGATATGAGCGCAAGGGAGCGGTTGGCTGCTCCTGCGCAACTGGCTGCTGAATCCGAGTTGGCTTTGGGTGATGAAGAGTTCGCTTACACACAGCAGTTGCAAAGCAATCTGAGTGAGGCGTTAGCTGGGTTGGATGCTGAAGAGTCTGAACGCATTATTGGTGAGGCGATGCGTCAAGAGAATTTCAACATTGGTCGGGATCAGAGAATGATCGAGTCTCTTGTTGGTGATTTGATTCGGAAGGATACGCAGGCGTGGCAGTCTGGTGAAGCGCAGCTTGGCCGTGATTTCCAGGCTGGGGAATCCCAGTTGGGTCGTGACTTCTCAGGGGAACAAGCACAACTTGGGCGAGACTTCTCCGCTGAACAAGCTCTTCTTAGTCGGACCTTCTCGGGTGGACAGTCTGCTTTGAGTCGGGCGTTTCAAACTACGGAACGAGAAGCTGCCCAAACCTACAAGTCTGAGCAGGCTGAAATTGTTCGGGCTGCTAATGAAGATGCTGCAAGGTTGAAGCAAGAGGCAGCGACGATGGCTGCTGAGGCTGAAGCTGCCGATGACCAAACCGCAGCCGATCTATACAAAGTCGATGTCGCCATTTGGCGGCAAATGGGTGCCACCGAGCGTGAATCGTTGCGTAACGATTGGATCGAAACGCAACGCCTTGCAGGTATCGGTCAGGAAGCGTTCCCGATGGGAACGATGCAGAACCTTCAACAGAAGTATCCGAAACTTGACCCTGATTTCTTTATTCATGTGAATGCGATGTTGGGTATTGACACATTGAATGCCGAAGAAGATGCTCAGAAAAGACGAGATGAGTATCTCGAAGGGTTGCGTACTACCGATGCGTTTGGTGCTAAAGGTTTGTCCGTGGCTGAGACTTCGATGATTGACACTCTGTACGCAGAGTTGGCAAGAGATGTTGCATCAGTGGATCTCAGAAATGTGAGAGAAGCTATTGATTCTGAGAATACGAGACAACGAGAGCGTGCAAGCGCATTCACTAGATAATGGGGCTGCATGGCAGTATCAACCAATCGGAGCCGCATATCCGAAATTTTAGGAACTGACAGCAAACCCAAAAAGAAACCTTTATACGGTGACCCGAACATTGCTACAACGGGTTCTCGTGTAGCGCAAGTCTTGGGAGTTGAGACTCCTCAGATTGCGCAACAAGAACTCTATAAGCCCGTAATCGGACCCTCCACCTACAACTGGGTGGAAGAAGGCCACATAAATGCTGCTACTCCTGCGTGGCAGAAAGTTCTTGCCTCTGGACCTGTAGGCGGCTTCTTCAATGCGATCCAAAAGCCTTTGGCTTTGGGTTCGTCGTTGGCTAAAGAAAGCATTGACATGGCTACAGGTCAAGGCTTCGACTTTGGTGATTTGCGTCAGCAGTACAACGAGAACTACACCTTTGGTCGTTTACTCCATGACTACGATTTGATGCAGAATCGTAATAGCGGGTGGCAGAAGTTTGGTGCAGCGTCGGTGGGGTTCCTTGGTGACGTTGTATTCGATCCTCTTACCTATATCGGTTTGGTTGGTAAGGGTGCTGGGTTCGCTGCGAAGTTGGCTTCGGGTGGTGCGAGAAACCTTTCTCGTAAAGCTGTGGGTGAGAGTCTGAAGAAAATGACGTTGAGTCATATTGCTCGGACTGCGGGGGATGATGTTGCCCGCACATTGGGTGACGACGTATTTATGCAGGTGGGTGACGCTATTGCTAGCGGCGCAGCTAAGAAAGCTGGTACTAAAGGTTTACGAATCGGGAATGTCACTATAAAGCGTGGCCGCAAGGGCGGCTACCAGATGGATGTTTGGGCCAGGGAAGGTACCGAAGAAGGAACAAAAGAAGTTCTTGCTGGGGCGGTCAAAATTGGTGACTCTGTTGCTGATGATCTAACCGATTTTTATAGGATTTCAAGTAAGGCTCAGCAGAAGGGTGCCAGTCTTATTGAGCCTGACGAGTTGCGGCGTGCTGCTGGGTTTATGGCTCGTAGCGAGTTAGATACTGCTGGTCGTACTGTTGGTTCTAAGGGGTATCGGGGTGCGTTGTTGTCTGCCGATGAGGCAGCCAACTTGAAAGTGGGGATTGGTTTCAAAGTCCCTGGTACTGGCCCTGTGGGTCGGGCGCTTCGGATCGCTGATCCGATCACTAATGCGATTAACAAAGTTACTCGTAGGGGTGTAAGCGCTCCTGTTGGTATTCGGGTGATGACTTCTGAGACTCCGATTATTGGCAAGATTGCGATGAGTTTGCCTCGCGGTGTGCGTCGGGCTGTGAATCGTGCTGGGCTTTCTAAGGCTGGTAAGGCTTTGGTTGGTGGACGCATGAACGCTTTGAAGCGGACGTTGCGTGAAACTAATGATGCGGTACTGATTCAGCAGGGTAAACGTGCGATTCATGCAGTAGCTCGGGGTACTTCTATTGGTCGTAGAGCCAAGCCTGTGATGATGAGTCTTGTTAATGACTTGGCTAAAACGATTGATGCTGTTGGGGCTGACCCCACAACTGTGTATCACGCTTTGGGTGGAGATCTTGACGCACAGGCAGTACTCAATCAGATTGATCCCGATTTGTTGCCTGAAGCTCAAAGGGTTGTTGCGGCTCTGCGGGATGAAGCAAACAAACTTGGTGGCCGAGAATTTCTTGCTGACACAGAGAACTATGTTCCTCGTCAATTAACTGATGAAGCATTAGATGGTAAAAGATCTCAGCGAGAGTTAATTGAAGAAGCGTTAGAAGGCAGCGGAAGATATAACAAACGGGTTCACAAACGTAAGGGTGAAAGATATACGCCTACAGGCCCCGAGATGCGCCGAGGGTATGTCGATAGTGAAGACTTTGCGAAAGCGGCAGAAGCTAAAGCGGCTACTGACAAGATTTCGGTAGAAGAAGCTGCTGACATTTTAAGGAAAGACGGCACTCTCACTGACCATTTCTTTGGTGAGCAACTGTATAAGCCTGGTTCCTCTGTTGATGGCGAAGTTATGGGGTCGGTTGAGAAACAGATAGCTGACATCATTGAACGTAACGGTGGCGACTATTCGCTGTTCGTTGATGACATCAACGTGGCTCTTAAAGGTTGGGTGGATCAGGTTTCTCCTCGTGTTGGTGAGGTGGCAACTGAGACTATCTTGACGCAGGACGGCATCATTATTCAGCGTTTGGCTGAGTATGCGAAGTTCCCTTCTGCTGCTGCGGTGATGGCGTCGAAGAAGTTGAATAGGGCTGAGGAAGTCTGGTCTGCTGCGACAGCAAAAGTTATTGAGCGGGCACACAAGTTCCAACATGCTGTTGGGGAGGAGAAGGCGTTAGCGAAGCAGGCGTTGGAGGAGGCGCAACGAAATGCGGATCTTGCTGAAGATGCTGTCGATGCCGCTGTTCGTGAAGAGGCAGAAATCTTTGCCCGTCAGTCGGCTCTCGAAAAAGATGTTTTAGATGGGAATATCGAATTAGAAGATATTCAACGACGCATAGATGAAATCGACGATGGACCTGAGGCTGTTCGGTTGGAAACCGAACGGCAGGAATTGGTTCGTAAGCTAGATCTTTTGACTGCTAACCCTGCTCGGTTGAGTTGGGCTTATAACACTGTTGCTTCGGCTACGGCTAGCAAGATTCATTTGGAACGTGCTCTAAATGACATCTTTGGTCCTGGTGCAAACTTTGATGAGTTTCAGCGGGTAATGGCTGGGACCGACGCATCAGAAATGGATTTCGGTATGGAGATTACGCTTCCTGATGGAAGCGTACTTAATGAGCAGCAGATTCAAGATGCTATGGGTCGCCTAGAAGAAGTCTTGGATATGGAAGATGCTTCTGGTGTTGGCCTGTGGATGGGTGTCGAACGAGATATCGACATTCTGAATCTAGCAAACCAAGCCAATAATCCAGCTAATAAGGCCGCTTACATGCTGGACAAGATCAACACTGAACTTGATGATGCTGTAGGCGTCGCTCAACGGTACATGGATGTCACTGGTGAAGAGGTTGTTCTGCCTACTCCTGAGGCGGTCTTTGAGGCAGAGGAACAAATTGCTCTTGTGACTGCTGAATTTACGCAGTCGGTTGAAGCGGGTGACCGATTAAGTGGGGAGTTTGTTGAGTACTTGACGAGTAACCCTGAGACTGTGCAAGCGTTAAAAACTTATTATGCGTCTGCCGAGTTGCCGAGTCCTACTTATTTGCCTGATATGGCGGCTTTGGATTCGATAGAGCAGCAGGTGGGGGAGAAGATTGCGGGTCGTTTAGATGAGTTGGGTGCTGAGATTGAGGCTAAGGGTTCGCAGTTAAATCTTTCTTATTTTGATGCTGCGGGTAATGAGCAGGTTTTGACTGTTCGGGATTATGTGTATTTGCGTAAGATGCGGAATGCTGTTGAGGCTCAGAAGAATACTTCTAAGATGCCTGTCGGGTTTTCTCGTCCTGGGATTGACGAACTAGATGTTGATTGGGCATCTCAAGCTGGCACTAATCCTGGTGGTTTCGCTACAGACGCAAAGGGGAATCGGTATTACGTCAAACAGTACAACGAGGTTGTAGATGAAGATGGTCTGCCAGTTCCGAAATTAGATGAAGATGGCAACCCTGTTGGGTCGATAGATCGGGCTGCTTCCGAGGTGTTGTCTAATGCCATGTATCGGGAGCTTGGGTTCGGTGCCCCTGATTCGTATATGTCGGTTGGTCCTGGGGGTGAGGCTTACCATATTGCTCCTGTAATTGACGATTTCCAAACCGCTATGGATGTTCCAGGTGGTGGTCCTGGCCCTATTGACGAGTTGTATGTTTGGACTGATCCAAATACTGGTGCCCAAAAAATGGGTGTTGATCCTCCCCATAACGCTAAGGTTTTTCCTTTAGCTGACGCAGTTCGTCACGGGTGGATGGCTGATGTTCTTCTCTCTAATTGGGATGGAATGGGGGCATGGAATGACAACATTGGTATTACCCCGTGGAACATAGAAGAAACTGCTGTTGTCCGTATCGACAATGGTGCAGCTTTCTTTAATAGGGCGCAAGGTATCCCTAAAAATGCTGATGGTGGTTGGGATTGGCGTGCTGTCTCTGAGCTAACTGACGAGCGTTTCCAAATGACTCAGATGGTGGGTCGGCCTGACGCTGGGGTCCAAGCGCAACAGTTGGATCATCTTCTTATGTTGCGTGCCCGTTACGGGGGTTGGGATGGCTTCGTTAAACGTCATGCCCCAGAAATGTCTCCCGATCAGATTCGAAAGTTTTCTCAATTCCTAGAAGAACGTTCAAGGGTTTTGGCTGAAACGTTTAATAAACCATTCTTGGATGCTGGGTCTGAAGATTTAAGTAAGTCTGCGTTCTTTAGTCAGGGATACACCGAGGACGCTATAGATGAAGCCTTTGAAGGTTTTGAAAGTAGCGCTCAGTTATATAGCGATATTCAACAGTCCTCTCAGAGAGAGGGGTATCCCCCTTGGTTGTCTCCTGGGGAAACTCCCGAAACTCAAGCAATGGATTGGTTCGCTATACAAGGCGACTCAACGGCTGCGAGAGATGCGCGTGAGGCTGTTGAAACGGGAGTGCTACTTCCAGGTAATCAGGGACAAGCAGGAAGCCCAATGGCTAGAGATCTTTCCGTATTGGAGGCAGTCCAAACTTGGAAAGATGGATTTGTTCTTGATGCCGATGGTGATGAATGGACGAATTGGCAGTTAAGTCGTTACCAGTTTGATGAAACTGCGACGAGTGGTGCAGACATGCAGCGCCGTTTGCGTACCTCTTCTCATCAAGAATTGTGGGGTGACGAAGTTCCAGAAAATGTTTCTTACGGGTTAGTTATTCTTAAAGATGGTGAAGGTGTCGATGATGCTGGCGATGTCATGCTTAGGATGCCAACCGATGCTGCCGCAACTGGGCAGCCTTTCGGAAATGTTCAATGGACTTTTCCCAAAGGTCGCCCGAAGGCTAACGAGGTTCCTTTGGACACTGCCGTTAGGGAAACTCTTGAAGAAACTGGGTTAGATGTCACGGTTCTGGATGCTTTGCCTGGGGCGTATGAAGGCAGCACGGGTACTACCTACTATTTTGTTGGCAGAGTAAAAACTGGAACTGCTGATCCTGTGGAGTTAGTCGCTCGTGCCGTCGGGACACCCACCGAAGGTGGGGTGCGACCTCCGTCGATGGCGAGTCGTGGTGCCACAGGTCAGCTAGCTGACATTGAGATGGAGCTTACCCATGCGGTGCAAGGTCGTTTACCTAACGTGTGGGATGAGTATTCCAACTTCCAAGAGCCTGGATGGGGTGACAAGTGGGGCAAAAATATGTCCACTGGCAATGTTGCCTATGGTGTCACGCCAGAGAGCTTAGGAGAAGGAGCAGTTTATGGTGCCGATGTTTACCAGTTGCGGGCTGATGTTCCTGTAGGCGGCGAAAACATAAAGATTTATGGGTTGCCTCCTCGTCAAGCACAGTTGGCTGCTGAACTTACAGTTCAGATGGGAATAGAAACTAATCCTGCTCGACTCAATTCGATAGCTGATCGTTTAACAGCTTTGACGGCTGACAAGTCTTTGTTGGGGACTGATGGGGTTCTTGATCGACCCCTTGCTCCTATGACTTTGGATCAAGTTGCTCGGATCATGGATAATGATCCTGAGCTTTTGGGTGGGATAATTGAGGCTTTTCGCAATGTTGCAGATTCCGAATTTCCCGACGATGTAGTTCGACAAAATGTTAGAGATTCTTTGGAAATCGTTGAGACTGCTCAAGAGTTTAAGAATCTTCAACCATCCACTGATTCAGATTTATTTTGGACTCCTGAGGATGAGGCAATATTTAATCGCATTTCTTCGATGAGTAACGAAGAGCGCTTACAGCTTGCTATTTGGATGAAAGGTGAAAACAACTGGAATATTGCGAGTCTTGTTGATGCTGGCGATTCTGAAGCTGCGTTTGATGGGATAGTGGCTCATCTGAGAGAGATGAGCGACACAGGAACGATTGGGTTTAACGCAAAAGCGCGTCAAGCGGACCTGACTTTTGCGTGGGCTGCGCAGTGGGATCAGTTGGTAATAAATTCCGAAAGGATGGCGGCTGAGTTGCCATCGACTCGGCTATTCCGTTCAATGCCCACTGAACTTGCACCTCGATCTGTTGGTGGTGGTCGTGAAGTTGCTTCACGACTCCACAAACAAGGCATTGATGTTTGGAAAAGATCGTTAGCTAATGACGGTTACAACATGGCTGCGTGGTTTAACTCAGGGGAACAGTTCTTTTCTAAATTTTCTGGTGCTAAGGATTTAGGAGCTAGTGATCTTGGGTCGTTTGCTGCCCCCAATATTGTGGCAATAAATCCGATGTCTTTTTCTTACAAAGGCATGGGGAGTGTGCAACCTATTGCAGAAGTTGGTTACCAAGATGCAGTCGAAGCTGGTGTTTCTTCGTTCGTTGGCGCTCCTCAATTTATTGAAGATTTTGAACGTCAAATGGCAGCAGCGATAGTTGCTCCTTCGGAGGGAAGGGTTGCGGGAGATCCTTTAGAAGATTTGATTACGAAACAAGCCGAGGTTTTGGGTCGTATCGAAAATGTTATGACTGAGTATCGGGCTGCTACTACCCAGTTGCGTTCAGCGGAACGTCGTTCGGCTGAAGCAGCAGTTGAAGGTTTCGAGAAACAAGCTCATAACGTTAAGCAGCGTCAAATTGTTGCAGAGTTAGCAGATCAAGAAACGAAAGTTAATGAAGCAGTAGGTACTTTGAATCGTTTAGGGATTGGCGAAGGTGTCGCCTTGGAAGATATCCCTAACGATGATTTGATTGCTATTCGGCAATCAACCGAGATTCTTATTCAGGCTGATACTGAAATGAATCGGTTGGCGTATAGCGAAATGCAGGAAGGTGCTGACAGTTTCTATGATTTGATTAGTAAGACTGCGGAGCAGCGTGCCGACATTCACCGTATCGGCAATAGGGAAACCATTTTGGATGATGCTTTTCATGCTGGGTGGAAACCTATGGGAACCATCTTCCAGGGGCCAGATCGAATAGTTGATTCGATGCAGGCGGCTGAACGGTTTGTTGCTCGTGGGGGTTCTAAATCGTTTTTCCGTAAGTACGACAAGTTGCATAACTTGTTGCGTGGCTACATGATTATGAAGCCTGGGTTCCACATGAGGAACTATTTCTCGGGTGTGTTTATGAATCATCTGGCTGGGATGGACTGGTCGAACTATCGCAGGTACATGCGGGCTTATTGGAAGTTCCAAGAGGAAGAAGCTGTTCGGTTGGGGATGCCCGATAAGGCAGCGAGAATGCGTAAGCAGATGCGTGCCCGTGGTATCGACCCGAGCAGTGTAAGCGCTGAACATGTTCAGTATGTTCGTGAGTTAGCTGAGTCGGGCACCTTGGGGGGTGCTGGCGCTCAGGTTGCTACGGAGTTTGTGGATACTTCTTCTGGTGCTGCTGGTAAAGCCACCGTCAGGATTGGTGGAAAGAAAATCAATTTGTTGGCTGCTGCTAATCCAGCGTCGTCACAAAACTTTTTGTTGAAGTTGTCTAAGAACACGGGTATGGCAACGGAAACGTTCTTGCGTGGGGCTTTGGGGTTTGACACTCTTTACAAGGGGTTGTCTCCTGACGAAGCGTTTGAGAACGTAATGAAATTCCATTTCGATTACGATGATCTGTCGGACTTTGAACGGAATGTCATTAAGAAAGTTGTTCCGTTCTATACGTGGACTCGTAAGAACATGCCGTTGATGATGGAGATGGCTGCTCGTCGGCCAGCGGTGTTCAACAAGTACAACTCGCTTAAGAAAGAAATGGAGTACGGGCAGGAACGTCCACAGATTGTTCCTCAATGGATGGAACGTCAGGGTGCTATTCAAACTCCGTGGAAGTATGAGGGGGAGAGTATGTTTATTCTTCCTGATCTTCCGTTCAAAGCTCCGATGGAGCTTCTTGATCCGTCGCTCAGGTTCACTACAGACGAGTCAGTGATGGATCGCATACAGACGGCGTTGGGGACGTTAGGTACCCAGATCACTCCGTTGATTAAAGCTCCGTATGAGTGGAAAGCTAAACAGAATCTTTGGAAGGGCTACAACTTTGATGGGGGGTATGAGGTTGTTCCTCGTGCCTATGCCAAGGTTCCATTCTTGATGGACGCTTTGGCTTTGCCTGGGATTGCAGCAAAGAACAGCAAGGGTCAGTGGGCGATGAAGGATTATGAGCTTCACGCTATGGGTCAGTTGTTGCCTACGTTGACTGATCTACGGCGGTTGTTCCCTGATGAGGAGCGCTATCAGGAGCGGTCGGTGTCTACGTGGATTTCGTTTGTGTTTGGTGCGGGTCTGAGAACTAACACTAAATGGGAGCAAGATATGGAACGTAGATCTCGTGCGTATGAGATGCGTGATGAGATGAAACAAGAACGCTCATTGTCGGGGGCACGACTGTAGGGACGAACTACCCTATGGGTATGCAGTTCATTTCTCGATCTGAATGGGGAGCTATTGACTCTGGTAAGGGGTTGAGTAACTTTCGCCGTGTACCTGTGGGAATTGTCGTTCATCACACAACGGGTTCTGCGTCCTCTCCGTGGGATCGCATCCGTCAACACGACAAATATCACGTAAAGACTCGTGGATGGAACTCGATTGCTTACAACTGGCTGGTGTCTGGTGAGACTGGCGAGATTTTTGAGGGTCGTGGTTGGAAGCAGGGTGCAGCTACGAAAGGGCAGAACTCTACTACTACTTCTATTTCCTATATTGGTTCAGGTGATGATCTAACCGAGAAGGGGAAGGAGGCGATCCTTACCGTCATAGAGGCAATGCGGGAACAGTATGGCGACCACTTGTGGGTCAAATGTCATAGAGATTTCGGCACCACTTATTGCCCTGGGGACGGTTTAGCTACCTGGATTAAGTCGGGTATGCCGATGACGGATTCGTCTACTTCCCTGGATTGGGATGTGAGGTTGGAGGAGATGGAGTCTTTGGGGGTGGACTTCCGTCGTGAGCCTTTGCGTCGTGGATCTAAGGGTAAGAATGTGGCTGTTTTGCAGGCACGTTTGAATGAACGCATTAACGCACAACTTGTAGTTGATGGCGTGTTTGGCAAGTTAAGTGAGTCCGCTGTTCGCGAGTTTCAGTCTCATTATCCGATTCGTGTTGACGGTCGGGTTGGTCCTGTTACTTGGCGATATTTGTGGACCGTTTAAGGAGATGTTTTGTTTAATCTAAGTTTTTTGCGTGACACTTTTGAGCGTGGGTTTGCCACGTTCTGTCAAGGTTTTGTAGGCGCTATGGCTATCCCTGGTCCTGATTGGAGTGACTCCCTAAAGATTGCGGGGGTCGCTTCCCTTATTTGTATCGCCAAGGCTGTGGCTGCTACTCGTGTCGGGGATTCCCGTTCGGCTTCTTTGGTTGAATGATTGTGGATGCCGACTCTGAAGAAACTAAGTGGAGTGAGTGGTCGGAGGAGTACGGGTATGTTGCATCAGAGATCTATAAAGAGATAAAAAATAATTCTCATTTGTTGGATGTCGCTGACGGGAATCATGCCAAGTGGCATGATGACTCGTTGGCGGTGATGATGGTGTTGCCGTTTGAGCACGCTATGGCGTTCTCTGCTGAGTCGTTAATGAACGATTTTGAGAACAGTCCATTGCATAGTCATGTCTTTGCTGTCATCACTAGTCTGATTCTTGCTTCGGCTGAGGCAATGGATGAGTCAGATTATGAACCAGATGAGTAGGAACAGTAGGTATTCTCTAATCACGGGGTGGTTCTCTAACGTGCGTTTGAGTTTTCTGAGGATGTAGTCACGTTTACGTGCCACTGTTGTTTTGGGGATGTTGAGCATTCGCTCTACTTCCCGAAGGCTGCGCCGTTCGTACAGGAGAGCGTTCAGTAACCAGATTTCCCACTCATCTAGCTGATCGAAGGCGTCTAGTACGGCGTCTTGTAGCTGTATGCGTTCTTCTTGTGATTCTTGGAGGGCTGCGTGTGGTTCCGCTTCTTGAAGTATTTCTATTTCAGTTTGTTTTTGGTGGGGTTTGCCTTGGCCTCTCCACGCCAGGTCAAGAGGATCAAAGGGAAATTCCTTCTTGACCATACCCCCATGCTATGTCTGCTGGGATTGCGTAGTATTCCTTACCCTCTGGAAAATATTTTATTTGGGATTGAAGGCAAAGATCCCGAATTGTGTGGAATTTGAGGAATGTGTGCCGATCAAACATGGAATCGTAAACAAAAAGTAATACTTCCATTTGTTGATGCCACCAAGACAGAGCTTCTAACTTGTCTAGCTTCATGTGGATCTCTTGGCTACGCCCAAACCCTTGCACTTCGACTAAATAGTTTTCGGTGAGGTAGTCGGGTGTGTAGCAGATGTGGCGGGGCACATGGTGTAGGGGGAATGGGGGACGGTTCAGTCCGTAGCGTGCGTAGGGCCACGGTGTGACCTCTTCAAATTTGCCTTCGGCTAGGTCACCCATTTTGTTGAGGCGTTGAGCGAACTCTAGTTCTTTGAACGTCACGTTTTTTCTGCCTGTACCCAAACTACATCTCTGTCATTTACGATCACTCCTGCTTTTTGTAAACCGTCGGCAGCGAGTTTGACGTAGTTATCTAGGTCGCCTCTCAGCTTGGGTTTCTCCCAATCTGGAAGCGACGTAATTTTGACGTAAGTGTTTTCGTTGGTGAAATGTAGTTCAAGTTTTATTGGACCCTCGAACACTGGATGATTGTCGCCTACAGCTTCAACGATCCGATCTTCTGCTTCGACGGTTTCTTTGGGTGTGTATGCCCTGCCGCTGCGTGTCATTCGGGGGCGACCCTTTGTGCGGGGTCGTCCTTCTATAACAATTTCATACGGTGCGGCTGGCTTTGCGTTCGGCGTCGTCAACGAGTCGTTGCATTTGTCTGTCCCCATCTCGCCTCCCCATAAATTTTGGGCCTTCGTCGTACCATTGTCCTAGGCGGGAGTCTAGGTCGTTGGTCCATGAGACTACATCGCCACGGTCGAACCCTAGTTCGAACATGGCTCTGGCGAATCTGTTGAGGAATCCGTGTCGTCCGTGTCCTGCTCCGTGTTGTCTGTAATATTCGACGGGGCCGTTGCGGTACATCATTAGTGCCAGTCCTCGTAGGCGTGAACCATCTATACGCATGAGTGGTTCTTTGCTGTAATCTCGGGGTGGTGGCAGGTCAGGTTCGGGGTCTTGGTATAGCTCTGCTGCTCGTTCTAGATCTTCTGGGGGGGTACGTTCTGCTTCGGCTCCTATTATGAAATCCCAAATGTCGTAGGTTTCTCCCGTGTTGGGGTTAAGTACGATTTGTCTGCCGTTGGGTCGTTGTCCTCCGTAGGGTAAACGTATGTAGTTTCCTGGTGGGCCGTCTAGCCAGTCTGATTTGGGGTATACGGCGTCGTAGTCACCACCTGCGAGTTGCATTACGGCTTGTAATGCTTTGCGCATGAGGGTGGTGCGGGTCCATTGTTCTGTGAATACCCATACGTGGTATCCCTTGCTTCGTGATCGTTCTAGCCATGCTGTGATTCCGAGGGCTTCAAATAGTTTGATTGCGTTTTTGGCAATGATTTCTGAATCTTCGTCGCCTTCGTCTATGTCGATGGCACCCCATTTGCACATCCATAGTTCTCGTTGCATTTCGTGGTAGACGGGTCGCGCATCTAGCTCTGTTGTGGATTGTACGAACCCTGCTGGCCCTGTGTGTTGTTTGTGGGGGTCATAGACCATCGGATAGATCCCGATCATCTCATGGCCTTCTAGGTGCCTCTCAAGGGATTCTGTGGATACGGGTACCCATCGGCACCCACCAGAGTCGGTGCCGTGCGCATACGGGAACCCCTCGAACACGTTCCCAAAGACTTTTGCGGCGTCGCTATCCATCGAATGTCCCTTGTTCCCAAGCGATTCCTGGTTCTAGGATACGTCCACTGCTGTCTATGGTGAGGTTTACCTCAGCTTTTTCCCCATCCCCTGCCTTGTTTTTCCACAGGCCAGCGGAAACTTCGTCCTCATAATAGGCCCGAGTTTCCTCATCCAAGTTCGTGTCATCCCAACGACGCCACGTTTCAATTAAGAAATGGCTTTCACTTGTGGATGCGTACCTGCCCGCCTCCAAACCACCAGCCTTGCCACGGTTCCCCGTGCCTCTACCTGATTGGTGGATGATGACACCCACCAATCGCCAGTCAGATACCAGTTGTTTGAATGATTCAATCTTGGCTTGGACGCTGGCTGCATCCCCCGATTCTCCTCCTCTAATCAGTTCAAGGAAATCGTAAACCAAAACTTCTGGCCGTTTACCTCCCCACAGAGTGGTGGACGCAATGCGTAACGCTTTGTCTAAGTCGTCCACGCTCATACCCGTGGACTCGAAATGCAAATTGGTTTCGTCTTGCATGATTTGTTCGACCCGTTCCCACGCCTTGGGATCTTCGCGAATCAGCCGAGTGATCCATTCTTTCTGGTCATACTCCAAACGAATAGACGAGTACCGTCCCCAAAACATTGTTTCCGTTTCATCGGGGCTGACCCACAGGGTGCGATGGTTGCGGTTCTTGGCAACCATGTTCATCGCCAGCAACGTTTTTCCTGTATGCGATCTACCTATCAAGGTCACTAACTGCCCTGGTCTGGCCCCGCCAAGTGTGGCCTCATCAAAAGACCTGACCCCGAAACTCCATTCATTACCAGCACGTAGGTCATGCCGCATACGACGAACTTGTTCGCCTTTAGAAGTAAATAATCTGCGTAGATCTTCGGGGGAAACCCCCTCAACCACAGGTGGTTCAGTTTCGGGAGGAGCGGGTGCGACCGCAGAAGTCGCCCCCGCCACAAGTTTCCTTGCTTCCTCCAAACTGATTTCTTCAGCCACTAATCCCAGCTAGCCAACCCTGCGGGTCCACTGGCTCAGGACGCTCAGGCCACGACCACGGGGTGTTCTTCTGTAGTCCAGCGAAGTAACCACTCTTACTTGCAAGAGGATGGTTACCGTCGCCTTGACCAACAAAGGCTTGCCCATCTTCACCGACAGACAATCCTTTCTTTAGTTTGAAGTCACCTAGTCCACATTTTCCTGTTTTGGTTTGCGGAATGTCTTTACCTCGCATCGAATCTGCCCAATAGTCGCCAGGAAACTGACGAACCCCTGTTTGAAAGAGCTTACGGATTGCCTGGTTATCCATAAACGCAGAATCTTTGGACGCATACACAACACCAGCATTCTTCTCAGCCATAAATATTTTGTGCACTCCGTCGTAGTCATCATCATCTAGGTACAAGCTCTGCTTACGAGCCCCACCTGTGAATGCCTGATTCACTTTCGCTACAGCTTGAGCTTCTAGCTGTACCGCTGCTGCTACTGGAGCAAGTGATCCTAATTGGGTTTTGACATCCGTAAGGATGTTCGTCAGCGCTGCGGCATTATCCGTCAACGTCGTCAAAATATCCTCGTTAGGATCTGTGGTGTTCATTGTTACCTGCGCTGCTGTCAACTCGACAGCACCTTTCAGGATCACTTGGGCTTCTATGCTCTCCCGCTCATGCGGTTCCATTGGTTTCCATGCCATATCAGTTTGCGCCTCCTATTGTTGCGCCTTTGCACCGTGCCCACGCTGGGCACCATTTCTCGGAGCACCACCAACCATCGTCACCAAGCGGGTACGTTCCCACTTGCTGTTCCACGATGCGGCATAACCCCAAGACCTTTTGACGTAACCATTCAGTATGGTTTTTGTCTCGAACTATATCCATGCGACCAACCCCTTTAGGGTGCATGATCGCATAAGAGAAATTAGAAATGTCTTTTGCCCAGCAGTAGGCCATTGACTGAACATCCCATCTTTCGTACTGCCATTTCTCCCTGCTGTAGTCACGGCCAGGGAACTTCCAGTCCCACAGCCTGTCCTCTTCTACTAGGTCAATCGTCCCTGAGAAGTTGACGATCCTGCTGTCATCTTCATGGAAAGGTAAATTGAAATATTCTTCGACTGCTACTGGCTTTAGGCCAGGCAGAACTTCGGTGCGCCACGACTCGATCTTGCGTAGCCCCGCTGCGTAAGCGCTCTCACCTGAATAACTGTTCCACACCTCTATGGTGGGGAGTAGCTCCTCCCAATGCATCTCAAATGCGTCAGCCATGTCCTGCTCAGTCATCTCTCCTCCCCCTATGCGGGTGTTGAGAGCGTCCTCTGCGACTGCGTGACAGGCAGTACCCAGTGTGGCGGCGTCTTTTGTTTCTTCGCTTACAAGTCCAAAGATAGTGTTTCGGAATCTTTCTAAGCACATATCGGCGGTCTTGATGGAGGATTGGCGAACCCAATCGTGGACCCATCGTCCGTCGCTGTCTCTGTGTAGTGGATATTTCTTCATACATCTAGTTTCTCAGGAGGGTGTGACACTGAGTTGGTACTGAGTATCCCCCAATCACCTTCCATGATTGGGGGGCACTTAGTAATTACTGAGTATAGCGAACACCTGCCTCGCGCGCAACCAACGCTACAGACGTTCGGTGTCTCAACTGGTTTCTCGTGCCTTCAAAATCTGTTCCCTAGTGAAAGCATCGTGCTCGATTAGGGGATTGTCTCGCCGCACCCCGCCACGGGGTTGGCGTTCTTTCTTGTACTTAGACCAAGCATTCTGGCATCCCTCGCATCTACAACCGTTGCTGTAATGGTTGCGGGAGGGTTCACCTTTGCAGTTATGCCGTCTTTTTCTTGGCGTTCGTGCTTGTCCGTAATTTAATTTCGGCAAGTTCTTTCTCCAATTTCTTAACTTGGGCAGTTAGCGCCCGTTTATCTACCAATAACCGTGCGCATTTGATTCGCATCTTACGCATCATGCTTGCGTCATTAGAGTTTTCTCTAGGTGTAGTCAATTCCAGGTGGTCAGGATTACAACATGCCTTGTTGTAGCAATCGTGATGGACTTGCATTCCTTCTGGTGGTAGCTCACCTCGCGAGTACACCCACATCATGCGATGTGTTTGCACATTGTTTTTTGTGCCGCACTCACGGGCAATTACTTTAGAGTTGACGAGTCCGTACCCTGCCTGTAATTGGGTGCGTTGCCACAGGATGCACCCGTAGGGGCTGATCTTGATGTACCCGTTGGCGGGGTTCATGTACCATTCGACTCGTTCTTTGAATGTCATGCGTTGCATGGCGTTCAAAGGAATGTCGGTACGTGGGTGCCCATACAATTTGAAATGACGGTTGTGCCCAAAGCACAACGGCAGTATCCCATCTACGGAACCTGGACCAGTCCAGGGTTTACTTGATCTTCGTGTGCCTACACATTTGGTGCCATCGGGCATGACGGCCCCGCATTCACCACGTTTCAACCATTCTGTTTCACCTCGTCTGGTCATGCCGCTACCCGTTCCTTAGGTGGTATCCATTCTTCGTAAAGAATCCTGGCTCCTTTGGAACAGTTGCAAGAAAAACAACAAGGAACAATATTTTCCATAAAGTCCTTGCCTCCCTTTGACAGCGGAACCACATGGTCCCCTACCGAAACTTTCCAACCGCCCCGAATCCACTTGGTATGCCAAGCATCACAGTAAGTACATCGCTTAGGGTCCATCCCGTTTGCTTTCCAATAGGCATGTAACTCCTCCATCGTGTGGTTATCAATCTCCACAGCCTTCCTGCGCATCGCCTTAAGGTTCTCTAATGGTTTGATTTTTTCAAGATTCGCTGCTCGCCATTCGCGATTCTTTCTACGATAATGTTCTCGATTAGCTTCACGAGCAGCTTGCTGTGACTCTCTTCTTTTCTTTATGTTTTCTGGGTCGGAATAGTAGAGCCTCCGCTTCGCATTTATTATTTCTCTGTTAGCTCTGTTATATCGAAGGTCTTGCTCTCTTCTCTTGGCAAGAGCTTCTTCGCTTAAATTAGCTCGGGCACGCTGCCTATTGAATTCCTCCCGATTCTCCCAATAATATTCTTTCTTTATCTTGCGATGTTTCTCTGGGTCAGCCCAGTAAGCCTCATGTTTAGCGAGTTTGATCGCTTCATGGTTAGCTTCCCGATACGCCTTACGTTTAGCTAACTGGCTTTTTTTATTTTTTTGGTACCATGCAGCGTGCACAGCTTTCTTGCAAGCGCTGCATTGGTTACGAAAACCGTCTGGGGATTTTGCCCTAACGGGATATTCTGTAAGTTCTTTTTCTTTTTTGCACGTTATGCATGTTTTTGTTGTCACCTGTACCTCCCACAAGTCCATAAATCCCATTTAGCTTCTGTGTGTTCCACGATGTGGAACGCAAATCGGGTTGACTGCTCGGCCTCGAACCTCATCGGCCATCTGTCAGCAAATACGTCCCCCCAATAATGTTTGTTAATTTGAAATAAGCCATGATCCTCCCCGTTATAGGCACGGGGATTGTGTAGTGACTCGCACCACGCAATCCCCAGCGCCCTAACACAGTCATCTACGAAGTATTCGCATACAACTGCGGGGATCTCTGCGTTCGGTGGCTCATCGCTCACCGACGCAAAGTCAAGGATGGCCCA
>ERZ1046740.784-NODE-784-length-24948-cov-6.638894_pt1 | contig 24948 bp, 27 predicted proteins | sample MGYA00383093_ERZ1046740 | MGnify/ENA primary metagenome ERZ1046740 (study PRJEB29581, sample SAMEA5548363) | metagenome | biome: marine; feature: coastal; material: water | depth 25 m | study: Short-term variability in the microbial, nano- and picoplankton... | reverse complement strand
AGAAGCTGGTGGCTATATTGGTGATTTTTCAGGCCGTGATAAGTTCCTAGAAACAGGCAATGTAGTTGCGGGCAATGAAAAAGTTTTTAAAGAAATTTTAAAAACTATTCACCCACACTTAACAGAAGACTTACAGCGCTAACGTTAATTGCTTGCCATTTAACCCTTTAGCCTCATTACTCATTAAATAAACAATTGCTGGAGACACGCTCTCTGGTGTTGGATTATTTTCAATATTTTCAGCAGGATATGCTGTTTGACGCATTTTTGTACGCATACGCTTAGGATCGAGAGAATTGGTTTTAATATTGGTTTTTTCAAGCTCTTCAGATAAGGTTTTACTCAACCCTTCAATAGCAAACTTACTAACGCCATAAGCGCCCCAATAAGCCTTAGCCTTACGTCCTACTGATGAAGACAAGAATAAAATACGCGCATCATTGGATTTATTAAGCGCTGGAATTAAAAACTGCGTTAGCATAAAGGGGGCGTTCACATTAATCTGCATAGTAGAATACCAAAGCTTTAGGTCATATTGCTCAATTGGCATCATAGTACCAATAATGCCAGCATTATGAATTAAGCCATCCAGCTTGCCAAAATTATCCAAAATATCTTTTTGCAGTTGCTGATAATGCTCAGGCGTCGCCCCTTCTAAATCTAATGGATACAAAATTGGCTCTGCAAAGCCAGCATCTACCACCTCATCATAAGCGGTTTCAAGCGAACCTAAGTCACGGCCAAGCATAATAACTGTTGCACCTGCTTTGGCTAAATCTAATGTCATTGCCTTGCCAAAACCACGATTTGCCCCTGTTACCAAAACAACTTTATTTTTTAATTCACCCTTGGCAATTGAATAGTTTGTTGAAATTTCCATTAGTTTAATTCCTGTTTGCTTTGTACGCCTAGCGCTTTAAGTTTTTCTGCACGTCCGATTAAATTCCCTTTACCGTCAGAGAGCTTTCCACGCGCCTCTTTATAACTTTTTTGTGCCTTATCTAGATTCTTTTCAATGTCGTCCATAGATTTAATAAAGCCAAATAGCTTGTCATACATAGCGCCTGCTTGACGCGCAATTTCCTCTGAATTTTGATTTTGACGCTCTGTTTGCCAAATATGGTGTACGGTTTTAAGGCTCATCATTAATGTTGATGGCGAAACCAACACAATGTTCTTTTTAAGTGCAATGGTAAATAAATCAGGCTTATGATCAAGTGCAACCAATAGTGCTGACTCAATTGGAATGAAAACAAAAATAAAATCTAAAGTTAGTACTCCTTCTAAATTTTCATACTCTTTAATACTAATACCATTAATATGCCCCTCAACTGAAGCTACATGCGCTTTTAAAGAGGCGCTGTTAGATTGGTCTGAAATATAATCTTTATAAGCTTTAAGAGACACTTTGGAGTCAATAATAATGTCTTTTTCTTCGGGGAGGTGTAATACAACATCTGGTTTAAAAGACTCGCCCTGCTCATTTTTAAGCTGTTTTTGCGTGTCAAACTCATACCCTTCACGCAAACCAGAGCTTGATAAAATAGAACCTAAAATCATCTCACCCCAATCACCCTGCTGTTTATTGTCGTAAGTCAGTGCGTTGGTTAAATTTTGCGTAGTCTCCTGCGCCTCAATACTGGTTTTTTTCAGATTATCAATTTGAGCAGCAAGTGTTGCGCGCTCTTTAATTTGCTCCGAGGTAATCGTCTCGATTTTATCTCTAAACTCCTTAAGCTGCGCTTGTAATGGTGTTAATAGCTCAGAATTCTTTGCACTTAAATCCTTGCGATCTTTATCTAAAATATCGCCAGCAACCAACTTAAAATCTTTGCTCATTTGCTCTCTGGCAATATTAATCATATCAATTTGATTCTCGTAAGACTTGATCTTTTCATCAAGACTAACTTCTAGATGAATTTTTTCAGTGTTAAGTTTTTTTAACTGCTTATCGAGATAAAAATAAACACCAATAGCACCGATTAATAAGCCGAAGGCTAAACTTAGTAAATCCATTAAATTAACTCCAGTAATTCATCTGCCTGATTAATCAGGTAATTATAATTCCAATCTTTTTCAACCTTGCTGTAACCATAAGTTACAGCAACAGTTTTAATACCTGCATTAGCCCCTGCAAGCATATCATTTTTATCATCGCCAACAAATAAACAACGCTTTGGGTCGGTTGCCAATTGTGCACAAGCATACAATAATGGCGCCGCATGGGGCTTACTAAATTCCAACGTATCACCACAAACAACTACATCAGGGTTTATATTTAGCTTTTCTAGCAATAAGTACGTTAAATTTTCTGGCTTATTAGTAACAATTCCCCAGTGTATTTTTCTCTCTTTTAGAGTTTTTATAAGCAAATCAATACCATTAAATACTGATGAGTTTCTATCGATATTATTGGTATAAATTTCTAAAACTCTTTTATGCCAATCAAGAAATTTAGGGTGATTTTCATCGCAATCAAAGCCGTATTTAATTAATGCTTTTCCGCCAAAAGCAACTAATGGCTTGATCTTTTCAAAAGGTTTTTCAGCCAACCCGTTTTCTTTGAGTAGCGTATTTAATGCATAGGCCAAGTCTGGCGCTGTATTAACCAACGTGCCATCTAAATCAAATAAAATGGTATTGACCATCATAGAAGTTTGTTAAAATTTTAAGTCTATAAATTATAACGTTTCCGTTCACTATTTCTCATGCTGTTTTTAAGATCACTTTTATATTTTTTAGGCTCAACTTTGGTACTTAGCTTTTTAGTCACCCTAGCCCTGTCCTTATTCTTTCTGCCAGTGAAATATCGATATAAAATTTTATCCAAATGGTCTTTATTTTGCATATGGTGGTTAAAAATAACTCTTAATATCAAACTCAAGGTCATTGGAAAAGAAAACATTCCCAGTAAGGCTAGTGTTATTGTTTCTAATCATCAATCTACTTGGGAGACGCTAGCTTTACAAACTATCTTTCCACATCAAACCTGGGTGCTCAAACAAGAATTACAATGGATTCCAGTTTTTGGCTGGGGGCTAGTCTTACTTAAACCAATTATTATTGACCGCGGTGAAAAACTAAAAGCTATTAAAAAAGTTATTAAACAAGGCTCTGAGCGAATAAAAGAAGGAATTTTTGTAGTTGTATTCCCTGAAGGAACACGCCAACCTTACACGCAACTTGGTGAATACCAAAGTGGCGGCATGGCAATTGCCAAAAAAACTGACTGCGACATTGTGCCGGTTTACCACAATGCTGGAAAACTTTGGCCAAAGGGTAGTTTTATTAAGCAGCCTGGTACCATCACTGTTGTTATCGGGCCTGCGATACAGCCTACTGGAAAAAACGCCTCTACACTAACCAAAGAAGTTCGAGAGTGGACACTTGCTATGCAAGAAAGGCACTAGGCGCTAACTTGGTAACAGTCGATCTAGCAAACTATCATATTTAAGCTTATTTTTATACAAATCAATTAATGCAGTTATATTTTCAAGCTGCAATTCTTGATGATCATCTTGCTCACTAATAACAAAAGTCGCACTACCCTCTCCCTGAAAATATAGATTTATTTCACGATTAGATTTGAGTGTTTTTAATTGTTGCTTAATGAGAGATAACTGAACCAAACCTTGTCTGATATCTATATCAATTTTATTAGCATCAGAAAGAATGTCTTTAAATTTATTATTATATTTAAGCTCGATTTGTCTCGCTTTTAATTGATATTTATCCAAATATACTTGATTGCTGACATCGCCACTAAGGGGGTATGAAAAGACTAGCTTGGCCTCGTAATTAGTTTCACTTGATTTAGAATAACTACTGTAATTACCTTTATTATCATCCTTTGTCGCACTAAGAGTAAAATTGAGATTTGGAGATTTTGAGTTTTTATAAGTTTTTATGTATCGATTATTTTTCTGTATTTCTAACTCAATTCGCCTTAAATCTCTTACATTGGCTTGGCAATAATGCCCAAGGTCATTAATTAAATCAATTTTAAAATCATGTTCGAGTATTGGTGGATTTTTAGAAAAATTAATAGAGCTAATAGAATCTATCAGTAAACTATTTTGAGCTTTTAATTTTGACTTCAAGCTCAATAATAGACGCTGATGCTTATCGATTGATCTGGAAAACATATCAACATCTCTTTGCAAAATAGAATCTGTTTTTTCTCGAGTGCTAGTCAGTCTTTCGATGGTCCCCTTAACCACCTCAATTTGCCACTTATATGCCACCCAATCAATAAATTCAGCTACTTTGTCTTCAATGAAATCTTCTTGGGATTCTGCTAAAACTAATTTTTCATCATCGTAATCCAATACTGAAAGATCATAAGTTTTTTGATCAACAATGCCGTCTTTATTTTTAAGCAGTGGCAAGGTCCAATGAATGCTCAAATCATCTAAATATTCAGTGGTGACTTTATCTAATTGATAGTCATTTTTATCATGCATTTCTTCTTCTTTAATTGGCAGAGATCGATCAAATGAAATTGTTAGCTCTGAACCACTGGTAAAGAATTTTTTTGATAAATCTGACGATATTTTTCGAACTGTTTGATTGGTATTGCGCGCATAATCAGTGCTCGAAATATAATCGTACTTAAATTTGTTTTTATTAATGCGGCCAAATTCTGCACCAATATCCCAGTCCCAGTTTCCATAATTAGCCTTATCACCCATCATTTCAATCTGCTTTATTTCGAGATTAATCATTTCTTTTTCAAAAAACTCGTGACTAGATAACAGTTGTTTTATAAAGGTTTTTTGAGTATATGCTAATACTGAATGGCTGAATAATAATAAAAATGCTAATAATAAATGCATCATTATGACCTATTTAAATAGGGTAATTATAAATAAGATTAATTTTGTATAAAAACTTATTTAACACGCTATTTTTGGTAAAATTGTCAAGTTATTTTTTGATAATAAAAGATGCAAGGAATACCGGATAATATAAAACTTTTAAGCTTTGCTAAAAAAGGGCTGATTTTTTCACAGACTTACTCTGTTAAAGACCTTCCTAGAATTAGTGAAATTGTTACTAATAAAGATGACAAGGTTAAAGCTAATTTAAATTTTTATATTGAGAATAATAAAATTCCTTGCATTGAGGGTAGTATTGAATTAGAGGTTGCGTTGGATTGTCAGCGCTGCCTAGAAGAGGTTAAGCTAAAGCTAAATCCTGCATTCAAATTAGCTTTTATTATTCATGAACAACAAGCCGAGGATTTAGATCCAAGCTTTGAGACAATTCTAAATGCAGATGAAGAATTCTCAACAATAGAATTTATAACGGATGAGGTGTTAATATCCATTCCAATGATACCGATGCATTCACATGAGTGCCAATCGTACAAGGATAAAGACCTAGTAATAGAGCAAGAGGAGCGTAAAAACCCTTTCGCAATTTTAGAACAATTAAAAAACTCACACAGGAGTAAATAAAATGGCTGTACAAAAAAGTAGAAAAACCCCTTCAAAAAGAGGTATGCGTCGTTCACATAACGCATTAACAGGCCCTGCATTATCTGAAGATCAAGAAACTGGTGAGACTCACTTGCGTCATCACATTACTGCTGATGGTTACTACCGTGGTAAAAAAGTAATCAACTCAAAAGACGTTCAAGAAGTAGAAGCTTAATACTTCCATGATAGTCAAGGTATCAATTGATGCCTCAGGGGGAGATCATGGTATACCCGTTACGATTAAAGCGGGACTTAAAGCTCTGGGAATATTTAAAAACTTACAATTAACCTTTGTAGGTGATCAGCCAACAATTGAGGCTGAAATTAGCAAATACTCCCCCTCCAACAAAACTTCTGCCAGAATTCAGGTTGTTCATGCTACTGAAGTAGTACTCATGAACGAATCTCCTGCAATTGCTCTACGTAAAAAGAAAGACTCTTCTATGCGTGTTGCTATTAATTTAGTCAAATCAAATGAAGTAGATGCTTGCGTTAGCGCTGGCAACACAGGTGCACTAATGGCCATTTCTCGCTTTGTACTTAAAACCATTAAAGGTATTGATAGACCCGCTATTATGGGGCGTATGCCGACCATGACGGGCCATACGCACATGCTTGATTTGGGTGCAAATGTTGATTCAAGTCCACAAGCATTACTAGAATTTGCCACTATGGGCTCCATAGCTGTCGAGCAAACTGAAAATATCAGTAATCCAACTGTTGGCTTGCTAAATATTGGCGAAGAAGAGATGAAGGGTAATGACAAGATTAAAAAAACATCTGAACTCCTGAAAGCCTCAAACTTAAATTACCAAGGCTTTGTTGAAGGTGATGATATCTACAAAGGTACGGTTGACTTAGTTGTCTGTGATGGCTTTGAAGGTAATATTGCACTAAAAGCGAGTGAAGGTGTTGCTGCCATGATGGGGCATTATCTTAAACGTGCCTTTACGCGTAATTGGCTAACTAAAATCGTTGCTTTAATTGCTATGCCAGTTTTAAAAGACTTTAAATTAAGCCTTGATCCTGGTAAATACAACGGCGCTAGTTTACTAGGCTTGCGCGGTATTGTTGTTAAAAGCCACGGTGGTGCTAATAGTGACTCATTCTTTATGGCGATTTCTGAAGCCTACATCGAAGCTAATGCTAAAATCATTGACAAGATATCAACCCAAGTCTCAACAGAATTAAAAAAAGATGAATAAATTTGCTAGAATTATTGGCACTGGTAGCTACTTACCGCCAACTATCATCACCAATGATGACTTATCAAAAACCATTGATACCACAGATGAGTGGATTACACAGCGAACAGGCATTAAACAGCGTCGTCGTGTCACTACTGAAAGCACTTGTGATTTAGCCGAAATTGCATCAAATAATGCCTTAGAAATGGCTGGCATCGACGCCTCTGAGTTAGATTTAATTATTCTTGCCACCACAACACCAGATAAAATATTTCCAGCAACTGCGACTATGCTACAAAAAGCTATTGGCGCCTCTTGCCCTGCTTTTGATTTACAATCTGTTTGTGCAGGCTTCATATTTGCACTAACAACTGCAGAACAATATATAAAAACAGGTGCTGCTGACAAAGTTTTAGTTGTAGGCAGTGAGACACTCTCTAGAATTGTCGATTGGAATGACCGCTCTACTGCTATTTTATTTGGCGATGGCGCTGGTGCTGTTGTGCTAAGTGGTAGTGAAGAAACCGGCATACTTCATTCTAAATTATTTAGTGATGGAAACTACCTGTCGTCACTACAGGTAAATAACAACTTTATTAATGAAACTGGCTTTATTGAAATGGCTGGCAATGAAGTCTTTAAAATTGCAGTTAGCCGACTCTCTCAACTGGCAGAAGAAACCCTAAATGAAGTTGGTATGAACCCTGAAGAGCTTGATTGGATGGTACCACATCAAGCCAATATCCGAATTATTTCCAGCGTTGCTAAGCGCATCAACACACCAATGGATAAAGTTATTGTAACCTTAGAAACTCATGGCAATACTTCTGCAGCTTCTATTCCATTAGCACTTGACGTGGCTGTTCGAGATGGTCGAATTAAGCAAGGCGATAACCTTCTTATGGAAGGCATTGGTGGCGGCTTTAGCTGGGGTAGTGTCTTAGTTCAGTTTTAAAATACTCTTGTTTGTAATTTTTCAATAAGCAATTGTAATCTTTTTGCATCAACACTTAACAACTTTAAAGCATCACCAGCCTCTTTATACAACGCCTGATAAGCTTGCTTAGACTCTGCTAAACCAATAACAGCCGGATACGTCGGCTTGTTTTTGTCGATATCTGAATTCTGTTTTTTACCCAACACTCCTACTGGCGTCTCAACATCTAAAACATCGTCTTGTATTTGATAAGCTAATCCGATCGCTTTAGAAAATAAGCGCAAGGCTGAGTGATCTGCTTGACTACACTGAGAAACAATAGCGCCCAAATCAACAGCGCAACTTAGCAGTGCGCCTGTTTTTTTTCGATGCATATTTTCAAGTACTAAAACATCTACTTTTTGATCTACAATCGATAAATCAATCGCTTGACCTTCGGCCATTTCAAAAGCGGCATGAGTTAAATTTGATAATAGCTCCACTTTAATTTTATCATCCAGTAAAGGATCATTTACTAACACTTCGAATGCTAACGCCTGCAGACCATCTCCCGCTAAAATCGCTTGAGCTTCATTAAAATGCTTATGACACGAGGGCTGATTGTGGCGAATATCATCATCATCCATTGCTGGTAGATCATCATGAATGAGTGAATATGCATGAATAAATTCAATGGCACAAGCACTAGAATCCATCTTATCTAGATTCGTTGCAAATAAACTAGCCACACAATACGTGAAAATTGGCCTAAAGCGCTTTCCACCTGCCAAGACACTGTAGCGCATAACCTCTGTCAGTGAACCTTGGGTTGATAAGTACGAATCGAGTCTGCTATTTACTCGAGTGACATAAGGGTCAAATTCCATAAAAATTAATTACGAATCTTTAAATGGCATTTCACTTGTAAATCCATCTTGCTCTGTTAATTTTGATATTTTCTGACTGGCATTATCAAGTGCCGTTTGGCAAGATTTTGTCAACTCAACACCTTTGGAAAAATAGGCTAAAGAATCCTCTAAACTCAAATCACCCGATTCCATCATTTGGACAATTTCTTCTAACTCAATTAAACCTTTATTAAAATCAAATTTTTTTGCCATAATTTATCGCTTGCCTCCACCGCCTGCTTTAGAGAGTATTTTATCCATTATTTTACTAGGTAACACCCTTTTCAATAACGCAAACAACTTTGTTGGAAAGGTTACTCGATAATGTATTTTAGCTTTAACAGACGCCAAGGCATGTAAAGTACATTTTAAAATTGATTCAGCTGGTAGCGTGTAATTCGCCAATTTATCTGACTTTAAGCGCTCAATCATTTTCTGATAATTTGACTGATAATCACTGCTATCCATATCAATGTTTGCTTTAAAAGCTAAGTAAGCATTTTCTCTAAATTTTGACTCAATAGGTCCTGGCTGAATAAGAGACAACTGCACATTGGTATTAATTAACTCTAGTCGTAAAGTATCTACCAACCCTTCAATGGCAAATTTTGACGCATTATAAGGGCCACGAAATGGCATAGCCACAAAACCCAAAACTGAACTCAAATAAATAATTCTGCCTTTGTTGTTTTTCTTCATTTTAGGCAGTACCAAATTAGTCAGCTCGTGCCAACCAAATACATTGGCTTGAAATTGTGCTTCAAGTACCTCTCTGGAGATGTCTTCTAAGGCGCCAACTTGACCATAAGCGCCGTTATGAATCAAAGCGTATAGATTGTCCACTTGAGTATAAATAGCTTCCACAGCTTGCTTAATTGAATTTGAAGAGGAAAGATCTAACTGGTAAGATTCAAAACCCAGCTGCTTTAGCATTTCAACATCCTGAGACTGTCTTGCAGTGGTAAAAACTCGATATCCAGATTGTCTTAATCCTTGCGCCAGACACAAGCCAATACCACTTGAACAGCCTGTAATCAAGACTGCTTGCATTATTTTTCTTTACTCTTTCCGCGTGGCATTCTAATATCTGGTGCATTGTAGCCAACCTGGGCTTTAGTCCAGAATTCAGCAACCGACTTAAGCTCTGGATTAATGCTTTGAGAGCGCAACACCAAAAAGTCATAAGCCATACGAAAACCTTTACTTGATAAAATGTCTTCCACCTTTTTAGGCTGCATTCTCTCCAAACGATTTTGCATCATCCAAGTATCTTTAATGCGCGCAGTTAGCCACCTTGGTAAAGAGACTTGCTTAATCTGATTAATAATCACTTCTTCAGAAGCTTGGCTCATTGCTAGATATACGCTTTTTTGCTTCTTTTTAATCAATTGGTAACGCTCATTCTGAGCCTGCCATAAAAAAACAGCAAATAAAAAAGCGGGTGTTACCGGTTTATTTCTTTTAATTCTATTAGAAGTGTTATTAAGTGCAATTTTAATAAAATCATTTTTACGAGTCTGCTTAAACAAATGCTTCAGCAAATCATATTTTTCTAATCGCTCGTAAACCTTGAAACCATACTCATTGTGAAACAATTTAATACACTCTTCATACAAACGTGCAGGTGAAATATTGCTTAATAATGGCGCTTGTTGATGAATGGCAGACTTAATTTCATCACTCAACTGAAAATTAAGTTTTGTCTGGAATCTCACCGCTCTAATCATGCGCACGGGATCTTCTTCAAAACGCACCAGCGGCTCTCCAATAATATGAATTTGATGAGATTCAATATCCTTTAAGCCACCTATGTAATCAATCACCTCTTCGGTGTTAATATCATAATATAAAGCATTAATTCTAAAGTCACGACGAACAACATCTTCTTCCACATTTCCGTAACAATTGTCTCTAACAATGACACCGCTTTTAGCAGTTTTTACCTGGCCAGATCTAAAAGTGGCCACTTCAAGAAATTTTCTAGCAGAAAACATCACGTGCACTAAACGGAAGCGTCTACCAATTAAACGAGAACGCTTAAATAGCTTGTTGACTTGTTCAGGTTTAGCATTTGTTGCAATATCAAAATCTTTAGGCTTAAGTCCTAATAATAAATCACGAACACAACCACCAACTAAATAAACTTCAAAGCCTGCTTTTGAAATAGTTTGGACAACTTTAACCGCATCCCTATCCAACAGTCTCTTATCAAAACTGACTGATCGGCGAACTAGGTCTGAGTGTTTTTTTCTACGAAATATGTTGAAGATCGACAATTGGCTTTGGACTCCACCCATCTTGTTGATGCTCGGCCACGATTGCCGTATAAACACCGCCACGAACATTGAAAATAGCTTTTAGTCGCATAAATCTAGGATTAGTCGCCTTAACCAAATCATTTAAAATTTCATTGGTAACCGCTTCATGAAAGGCGCCTTCATCACGAAATGACCAAATATACATTTTTAATGATTTAAGCTCAACACATGCTTGATCTGCAATGTATTCCAGATGCAAGGTGGCAAAATCAGGCTGACCAGTTTTAGGGCAAAGACATGTAAATTCTGGCATATCGATTTGGATAACAAAATCACGCTCAGGATTCGGATTGTCAAAAACTTCAAGTTCTTTACTAGGTTGTGAAGACATGGTTTCTTTCAAATAAAAATGATGTTATTTTACACACCTATTAAGATAACGATATTAAAAAGGCTTGGCAATCAACTGACTTAGTTTGCCGTGGCGGTAGGCGTAGAATAAAATAATAATAAACAAGAGTAATAAATGCACCCACCACAAACCCACAACCGGCAACAATTCGCCATGCTCTAAGCTAGATTTAGCAACTAATAGCGCATTATTGTAAACAATAAAAACTAAAGTGCCTACTAGCATGCCTAAATTTTTTCCGCCACGTGGTGAAGCCTTACCCAATAAAATACCAAAAATTGATAAAATAAGAACACTAATAGGTTGAGATAAGCGCCATTGCCATTCAGCTATTTCCCTAGTATCGCTTGAAGTAAATAAATCTAGTGTCGACTTTGACTCAATTTTATTAACACTGTTTTTGCCACCCTGTTTACTACCATCAATAATTTGCAAATCATACAAACTAAAATTAAGAATTTTTTTACCACCCTCTGCTGGGAAGCCATGATAACGAGCGCCATCTTTTAAGCGTAAGTAAACATTTTTTGTATTTGCATTTGTATATTTCTGCGCTTGAGAAGCAAGCGTTATAACAGGCTCGTTATCTGCCATAGCATATATAAAAATATCCTCCATATCCTGAGTTGAATCATCCTTATTTGACCCAACCCTTGAGGCGTAAAAAACCAACTCACCCTCTTTAAACTCTTGAAACTCACCCTCTTTAATAAAAGAAAACTCAGAAGCATTCTCACTACGATCCATGATCATACTACGTTGCTGCTTTGACCAAGGAACTGCAATCGTGGTTAAAAATAAAATAAAAATAAAGATAAAAACCACTATAGGCTGAATAAACACCATGAAGTGCTTATCACCCACACCCAAAGAGTTCATGACAATAGCTTCAGAATTTTTATAAAATTTACTAACCGCTAAAATAATTGCCAGAAATAAAGACAAAGATAAAATTAAGGGGACATCCCGAAGCATATTAAAACCAACCAGTGGCAATAAATCGGCAACTGGAATACCCATCTCTATACTTTCCCTAACAACCAATACTAATTGGTTGCCAAAAACAACTAGGCCAATTACAATAAATATGGCTGCTAATAACATCAACACTTGACGTATCAAATATTTAGCCAAAATGCTATTTTGAAGTTTTATAGCTTTATTAAAGAGTGTTTTCATAAGGTTTAAAACTAGAGTTGAGTGCTAGTATAAACCACAGAAGTAAGTTTTATTTCTTTTGTGACATAGACGCAAAGAATTCATCATTGGTCTTGGTAAGCTTTAATCGATCTATTAAAAATTCGGCCGCTTCAACCGTATCCATCGGATGCAAAATCTTTCTTAGAATCCACATCTTTTGCAACTCTTTTTCATCTGTAATCAACTCTTCACGGCGCGTACCAGAAGCATTAATATTAATAGCGGGGAAAATACGCTTTTCACTTAAACGTCTTTCTAAGTGTAGCTCCATATTTCCAGTACCCTTAAATTCTTGATAAATAACCTCATCCATCTTAGATCCAGTATCAATCAAAGCAGTTGCAATAATAGTAATACTGCCACCATTTTCAATATTTCTAGCCGCACCAAAGAAGCGCTTAGGACGTTGCAAGGCACTAGCATCCACACCACCTGTTAACACCTTACCTGAAGACGGTGCAATAGTGTTGTAAGCTCTGGCAAGACGAGTAATAGAATCTAACAAAATAATAACATCTTTGCCTTGTTCGGCACGTCTTTTGGCTTTTTGAATCACCATTTCAGCTACCTGTACATGACGCTTGGCTGACTCATCAAAAGTTGATGCAATCACTTCACCGCGTACAGTTCGTGCCATTTCTGTTACCTCTTCAGGTCGCTCATCGATCAACAGTACAATTAATTCACATTCTGGATGGTTGCGTGAAATAGAAGAGGCGATGTTTTGCATAATCATGGTTTTACCCGCTTTTGGCGGTGCAACCAATAAGCCCCTCTGACCCTTTCCAAATGGCGCAACTAAGTCAATAACACGCGCAGTGATATCTTCAGTACCGCCATTACCAATTTGTAAATCAAGACGCTCATTTGGATGAATAGGTGTTAATGAAGCAAACGGTACTCGGTTTCGAACATTTTCTGGATTTTCGCCATTAACTTCAGATACTTGAACCAGGGCGAAATATTTCTCACCTTTCTTTGGTGCTCGGATTTTTCCTGCAACAATATCACCAGTCGATAAATTGAAACGTTTAATCTGATTAGGAGAGATGTAAATATCATCAGCACCCGAAGTGTAGGAATCATCACTTGATCTCAAAAATCCATAACCATCTTGAAGTACATCCAGCACGCCATCTCCAACTACTTCTTCATTATTAGCAGCTTTAGCTTTAAGGATAATAAAGATAAGTGTTTGCTTCTTAGCTCGAGAAATATTTTCAGCGCCCAAAGATTGAGCAAGTTCTAATAATTCTTCCGGAGATGATTTTTTTAACTCTGATAGTTTCATGAATTTTCCATTATGCTTTGGCAAGAACTTGCCAAATGATTATTGCAATCTCTTGCAAATTTTGATGATTATTAAACATGCTTAATAACATGCTTAATATAAATTAATTAAATATTTGTATCAATAAATGCGCTTAGCTCTGCTTTTGATAGAGCGCCCATTTTCGTTGCAGCAACCACACCATCTTTAAATAAAAGAATGGTAGGAATGCCGCGAATTCCATACTTAGGAGGTGTTTGATCGTTCTCATCAACATTCACCTTAGCAATAACAACCCGACCTTCATATTCGTCAGCAATTTCATCCAATACTGGCGCCAAAGCTTTACAAGGTCCACACCACTCTGCCCAAAAATCAACCAATACGGTTTGTGAAGAATTAATAACGTCTGCCTCGAAACTGCCATCTGTAACTGCTAAAATTTTATCGTTCATAAGTTTTTTAAATAATATTCTGAAAAGAAAAAGAAACAGCAGAACTGCTGTAAGGTTGGAATTATATCACTATTTAAGTGAATTTCCAGACTTTTACAATCTTTCTGTTAAAGCTTTTTTCAAGGCTATTCCCTGTACTTTACTCAAGGGTTCGCCTTGTGCATTGCTAATGAAGAAGACATCTTCTACTCGCTCGCCCATAGTTGACACTCGAGCATTAATAAGGGAAATATCAAGCTCATAAAGCACATAAGCAATGTTAGAGAGAACCCCCGTCCTATCAAGTGTATCAACCTCTAATTGTGATAAATTCCATTTCTTATTATCACTTAATTTTGTGTGTGTCTTATTATCAAAATATTGGTGAGAGAAATGCTCTCGGGGTTTAGCAACATCAATTTCAGGTGCGCTCAATACTTGTTTGATTAATTGGTAAAAATCCAATTTATTAAAAGTTTTATCTTGAAGAATGCTAATCGTGTTGTAGGCTTTTTTATTCTTAGTGGTTAGAATTTTTGCATCAACAATATCAAACCCCGCTCGCTCTACAACGCTTACTAAATTAAAAAATAAGCCTCTGAAATCTTCACACAGTACAAATATATCAACCACATTACTTTCAGAGATTTTAGAACTCACAATCATTTCTTCTGAGTCTTGACTAGATTGCAAGGATAAATGCCATAAAATATCATCAAGCTCGTAACGAAGATAATAATCTTTTGGTAAGCTGCCCAGTGCGGTATTAATAAAATCTATATCAAACCCTTGTGCAATCACAGACTCAATAACGTGGTATTTATTTTTCTCGGCTCTTTGATCGTCACTTAGAAAAACTCTGGTGTCATTTTTCAAATGCCTCTTCGCCTGTTTAAATAATTTTTTTAACAAGGAGTCTTTCCAATCATTCCAAAGACCTTCCTTGGTGGCACGAATATCTGCAACTGTCAATAAATACAAATATTCCAAAAACTCAAGCGAACCCACCGCATCAGAAAAGTTTTTAACAACAACAGGATCGTCAATATCTTGCTTCTGCGCTACATTTGACATCAATAAATGCTTTTCAACTAAGCTGGCCACCAAATTAGTATCAACTACATTAAGTTGGTGACTTTTGCAAAAAACTATCGCATCTTGCATACCTAGCCGAGCATGATCTCCACCTCTGCCTTTGGCAATATCATGAAATAAACCAGCAAGTAGTAATAACTCTGGCTTTTTAATATTTTTCGATACCTTGCTACATAAGTCAAACTCATGTGAAAATTCATCAACAAAAAAGCGTCTTAAATTACGAATAACAAACAATGTGTGTTGATCAACGGTAAATGCATGAAATAAATCATACTGCATTAAGCCGATAATTTTTCCAAATGCAGGAATATAGTGCTCAAGAACACCATACCTATTCATAAGCTTCAAGGCCTTATTGATCCCTTGATCTTGCTGCAATAATTCAATAAATAAACGGCTGTTATTGCGCTTTTTGTAATAATCCTGATCAATCAAATTAAGGTTGTCTTGCATTTGCCTTAAAGTTCCAGCGCTAATGCCGCGCACATAATTATGCTTGGCAAGCAATAAAAAAATCTCAATAAAAGCTGAGGAATTCTGCGCAAAAACTTGATTATGGCTTGCGTGAATATAGCCGTATGAAATTCTAAAACGATTATTTAACTGCTGCGTATTTAGTATTTTATCTTCAAGCAATTGCAGCAAAATATCATTCAAGCGAGCAACTTTCGTTACTGTTTGATAATAATCTTTCATAAAACGTTCAACTGCTATTGAGTCACCATCTGTATAACCCAGCATATCTGCAACTTGTTTTTGATACTGGAATACTAAGCGGTCCTCACGTCGAGATGCAATAATATGCAAGGCAAATCTTACTCGCCACAAAAATAATTGCGACGTTTTTAATAATTCATACTCATCATCACTTAAATATTTAGACTTGACCAAATCAAACAGCGTATGGACATCGAAATACCATTTAGCCACCCAGGCAATGGTTTGAATATCGCGTAGACCGCCTGGACTTTCCTTAACATTAGGCTCTAAATTGTAAGCAGTGTTGGAAAAATTTTCGTGTCTATTTTTCTGTTCTTTTTGCTTCTCGACAAAAAAAGATTGTGAAGACCAGTCACTTGACTTAACAACCCCTTTCATCTGCTCGAAAATACCTTCAGGGCCAGCAATTAATCGCGACTCAAGCATGTTTGTAACAATACTCAAATCATTAATAACTCGAGTACAGTCTTTGATATCTCTAGTTGCATGCCCCACTTCAAGCCCAACATCCCATAAAAAAGTTAAAAATTGGGCGATGGGGTCTTGATAGGACTGATGCGAATCATTTGGAATGAGGATGAGTAAATCAATATCAGAATATAGGTGTAATTCACTACGCCCGTATCCTCCAACAGCAACGAGTGATAGCTGATCTGGCATATTAAACCCCTGCCAAATGTCCTTTAGTAATTCATCAATACTGTTAGCTCTAGCCAAAACAAAGCCTTCAACAGCACTAGTAGAATTTAAAAAACCCGCTTGTAGAGATTTTTGTAAATCTTGATATCGAGCTTTATAATCATCTAATTGCATGACTAGATGATAACCCTTTAATCAGCCTGTTGAGCGATATAATCAAGTGCCATTTGCAATCTTTCGAGTGTTCGATCCTTGCCCACTAATTGTGCCACAATATCAATATTTCCAGCATTTCCATTTCCGCTTAATGCTAAGCGAAATGGCTGTCCAATTTTACCAAAACCAATTTCAAGCTCTTCACACGTCTGCTTAATTTGGTCTTTAATATTGCCAGCAATCCATTCATCTAACGAGCTTAATTTTTCAAACAACAAACCAATAGACCGAGCATCTTTGAATTGTTTTTTAGCCAATTTTTCATCAAATTGATCAAAATCTTGATAAAACATCTTTAAACCAGAAGTCATTTCCACCAAAGTTTTTGAGCGCTCTTGCAAATGCTCAACTACCAACTCAAGTGCAGGTCCAGTTGATGTGTCAATTGCCTGATACTCTAAATGCCAAGCTAAATTCTCAATCAAATGATCAACACTGGCAGATTTAATATATTCTTGATTTAACCAAATGAGTTTTTCCTGGTTAAAGCTAGCTGGCGCTTTGTTGATATTTTTCAGCTCAAATAAATCAACAATTTCCACCAATGAAAATACTTCTTGATCACCATGAGACCAACCTAAGCGTACCAGGTAATTAAGTAGCGCTTCTGGCAAAAACCCTTCATCTCGATAAGCCATTACACTAACCGCTCCATGACGTTTTGAAAGCCTTGCTCCATCACTACCTAAAATCATCGGCAAGTGTGCAAAGGTTGGTAGTGCCCAATTCAGAGCTTGGTATAAGTTGATTTGTCTAGGTGTATTGTTGATATGATCATCACCTCGAATAACCGTATCAATATCCATATCATGATCATCAACAACAACGGTTAAATTGTAAGTTGGTGTGCCATCACTACGAGCAATAATTAGATCATCCAATTCCTTATTTGCAATTGAAATTTGACCTTTAACTTCATCTTCAAAAACAACTAGGCCCGCCAAAGAATTTTTAAAACGTACAACACCAGAATCAAGATTTTTATCTCGACAACAGCCGTCATATTTTGCCTTTTCACCTTTTTCAGTTAGCTCGTCACGCAAAACTTGTAGACGCTCTTTTGAGCACTCACAATAATAAGCCTTGTCTTCATCAAGTAATTGCTGAATAACCTGCTTATAGCGATCAAAACGATCTGTTTGATAGAAAGGGCCTTCGTCATGCGTTAATCCTAACCAATCCATGCCATCCAATATAGCATCAACAGACGCTTGCGTTGAACGCTCACGATCAGTGTCTTCAATACGAAGTACGAACTGCCCTTTTTGTTTTTTAGCCCAGGCCCAAGCAAAAAGAGCTGTCCTGGCACCGCCTATATGTAAATACCCTGTTGGTGAGGGTGCAAATCTTGACTTCATGGTGTATTAACTTCTGCTGCTTTATCATACCAAAGCTGGGCCTTTTCAAGATCCTGCTCTACTTCTTTACCATCTTCATACAGCATACCCAATGTGTACATAGGGCCGGGGATTCCAAATTCGGCTGCTTTTTCAAACCACTCAATAGCTTTACTAATATCCTTATCAACACCTTCGCCAGTCATGTAAGCAACACCAATCATATGATGGGCAAATACATGACCTTGCTCAGCTGCCAAGGTAAAATTTTCAAAACCTAGAGGCTGGTTTTCAACCATACCCAAACCATTCATCTGCATCATTCCAAGTCGCCACTGACTCTCAGCATTACCACGCGCTGCAAGCGGCGCTAATAATTGATACGCCATAGTGAAGTTTTTTGTATCAAAAGCGGTAACACCACTGGTCAAATCTGCATCATAAATATCAGTAGAATTAGAAGTATTCATAATTTTTTCGAATATAAAAAGACAATAATTTTACACGCAGACTGTTGTTATAATGGTTCAATAATCAGCAAACAAACCTTACTCTTTAAGTGGAATTTAGCCAACAAGACAACAATCAAAATAGTGTTATTTCGACAGGGAAAACACTTGTCCAGTTGGCTCACACCCAACTTAAAACCCCTTGTTTTATTTCTAAAAATTTTCACACCGAAATAGACATTAGTCAAATGGCTGATATTAACAAAATATCACTATTTCCACTAACCAGTCAGGATGGTATTGATCTGTTAATCATTGGTACAGGCATAATGCCGAAATTTCTCTCTGGTCAACAACAAGTTGAGTTTCAGCAAATAGGTCTTGGCACCGAAAGCATGAACAGTGAATCTGCTTGCCGAAGTTTCAATCTATTATTATCAGATGCTAGAAATGTTGGCCTGCTATTGTTATGAAATTTTTTAGTATTGCACAATTACGTCATTATTGGCACTACTTTAAAATGGACACGCCATTATTTTTACTCATTATGGCGCTTAGTGGATTTGGCCTTGTTGTTTTGTATTCAGCTTCAGCGGGATCAATGTCAACCATCTACAAACAAGTTTTTCACTTTGCACTGGCCATTAGTGCCATGCTTGTTATTGCTCAAATTCCACCCTATTTATTAAGACGTTTTTCACCTTATTTAATGCTGTTTGGCATCTTCCTGCTCGTCTTAGTATTGTTTTTTGGCTCAAGTAGTGGTGGCGCGCAACGCTGGCTAGACCTAGGGTTTGTGCGTTTCCAGCCTTCTGAAATTATGAAGGTTATTGTGCCTATCGCTATCGCCTCAATTCTTAGCAACAAAACTTTGCCACCTAAACCTTTACTGGTTTTTGCGTCTATTGCCTCTATTGCTGTTATTGTTTTATTGATTGCCAGACAGCCCGACCTAGGCACATCACTCTTGATTGGCGCATCAGGTGTTTATGTATTATTTTTCTCAGGAATTCGTATTCAAATTCTTAGGAATAATTGGCTCAATCTAGGTCTTATCATCTCACTAATTGCAGGCAGTGCCTATATTGCCTGGAATTATTTACTCATGGCCTATCAAAAAAAACGCATCATGACGCTAATTGATCCTAGCTCAGACCCCCTAGGCTCAGGCTATCATATTTTGCAATCAAAAATTGCTATCGGCTCTGGCGGCATCTTTGGCAAAGGACTGGAGCAAGGGTCACAATCCCAGCTTAACTTCCTACCAGAACATGCAACTGATTTCATCTTTGCTGTTGTTGCTGAAGAATTAGGCTTTATTGGTGTATTGTTTTTATTTGCACTTTATGCTCTAATTATTTACAGAGCATTTGTTATTTCTTTCCAGTCAGAAGATAACTTTTCAAAACTATTAGGTGCCAGTTTAACCTTAACATTCTTTACTTATATTTTTGTTAATATTGGTATGGTATCAGGATTATTACCGGTTGTTGGCGTGCCTTTACCGTTAATCAGTTATGGTGGCTCGTCGCTCATTACTCTCATGTCTAGCTTTGGTATTATTATGGCCATTCGCAAACATAAAACACCAAGATACCTACAGCAGTAATGCCTTTACTTCTCCTTTTTTTTCTACTATTCACATTTACAGTTTCGGCCAAAACCCTGCCGGCAACTAATTTTCAAGCAACTCACAACTTTATTAACAAAATGACTAAAAAGCATCATTTCAATAAAGAGGAGCTTTTGTTTATTTTTTCAAAAATTGATTTAATAGTTGCCAACAAAAACACTAAAGCCAACAAAAACAAACCCAAAGTAAAGCCCTTGTCTTGGGATAAATACCGCGCTTTGTTTGTCACCGATACACGCATTGATAATGGTGTTAAATTCTGGCAAGATAATCTTGAAACACTAAAGCGCGCTGAGAAAAAATACAATATCCCTCAAGAAATAATTGTGGCTATCTTGGGCATTGAAACTAATTATGGCAACAATAAAGGCTCTCACCCAACGCTCGAAACTTTGGCTAGACTGTCTTTTGGTAAACACCGTCGGAAAAAGTTTTATCAAAAAGAATTAGAAGAGTTTTTACTCATGTCTAGAGAAAACACCTTACCCCCCTTATCTATTAAAGGCTCTTATGCAGGAGCAATGGGCTATGCACAATTTATCTCTAGCTCTTATCGACACTACGCTATAGATTTTGATTTTGATAAAAAAGTAGATCTATTTTCCAGCCCAGCTGATGCAATTGGATCGATTGCTAATTATTTTGACAAGCACCAATGGCACGATTTTGGACCTTATGCGCGCCCAATCAACCTAAAAGACAATCAATCAATACATGCAAAATCTAGTACTAATAAGCCAAAAAAGAATGCACTATATTGGCGCAATAAGGGCTTTAAGATTGATGGCGACATTGATAACAAAACCAAACTGGCTTTTATCAAGTTGTCTCAAGATACTCATTTTGAAACCTGGCTGACTTTTTGGAATTTTTATGTACTAACTCGTTATAATCATGACAATAGATATGCAATGACAGCCGTCCAATTATCTGAAAAAATCAAACAACAATTCAATCAAATAAACCCGTAAATATTATGCATCTTTCAAAACTCTTAATTGCCACAATAACAACCTTTGCGATGAATGCACAGGCTGCTATTTTTATCACACCTAAAGCGCCTGATATTAATGCTGTCGCTTACACAGTGCTTGATCACAATTCTGGAAAAACCATAGCAAGCAACAAGCCTCATGAAAAACGCGCACCAGCCAGCTTAACCAAATTAATGACAGCTTACGTTGTCTTTCAATTAATTAATGATGGTCGTGCCAGTCTTGAAGATGAAGTAAGGATTAGCAAAAAAGCCTGGAAAACAGGCGGCTCTAAAAGTTTTGTTGAAGTTGGAAAAAATATTAAGCTAGAAACCCTTTTAAAAGGCATGATTATTCAATCTGGCAATGATTCTGCTGTTGCACTAGCTGAACACATTGCGGGCACAGAAGGAACATTTGCCACCTACATGAACGAATACGCTCGTGAATTAGACATGAATAATTCTCGTTTTGAAAATGCCTCAGGCCTGCCACATAAAGATCAGCACACAACAGCTGCTGACATGGCTATTTTAGCCTCAGCAACGATTCGTGACTTTCCTCAGTTCTACACATGGTATTCACAAAAAGAATTTACTTATCACGGTATTAAACAACGCAACCGTAATAAGTTACTTTGGAGCGACCATACGGTTGATGGCTTAAAAACAGGCTTTACCAAGAAAGCAGGCTACAATCTTGTTGCAAGCGCTAACCGTGTTGGTATGCGTCTAGTTTCAGTTGTACTGGGATCAACTGGTACAGAAGCCAGAACAGCACAAACTCAGAAAATATTAGATTACGGATTTCGCTTCTTTGAAACTCATAATCTAAAAAATATCACCAAGCAAGTGCCTATTTCTAGCGCCACAAAAGACACTTTAAAGGTTGGTATATTAGAAGAAGAAAGTATTACTTTAGCTCGCGGCCAATTCAAACTATCCGACCAAGCTATCCAACTTAACAATAACCTATCGGCGCCAATCAACAAAGGTGAAAAAGTTGGAAACCTACTTATTCAATTTGAAGGAAAAAATATTGCTAAAATTCCGTTAGTCGCATTAGAAGATGCCGAGCAAGCAGGATTCTTCTCTCGCATGTTGGAGAAAGTTGGGCTTTAATGGTCTACCTCAACGGCGATTTCATTCCTAAGCATCAAGCCTCTATTTCCGTTATGGATAGGGGTTTTTTGTTTGGAGATGGTGTGTATGAGGTAATTCCAGTTTATGCGGGTAAGATTTTTCGACTAAACGAGCACCTTCAGCGCTTACAAAATAGCCTTGATTCAATTCAAGTTAGCAACCCCTACTCTAATGAGCAGTGGCTTGATATTTTGCAAAAAATACTAAACTTTTCATCAAAATCAAACCAATCTCTTTATTTGCAAATAACACGTGGTGCTGACTCTTGCAGAAAACATAGTTTTGAGTCACTATCACCTACCGTATTTGTCGAATCAAATTCATTAACGCCGAAAACTAAAGCTGAATTGAAAGTAGGTTTTGGCGCCATTATTCAAACAGATTTTCGCTGGCAAAGGTGTGATATAAAATCCACCTCGTTGCTAGCCAATATCATGTATTCACAACAAGCCAAACACCACCAAGTTGAAGAAGTTATTCTTCATCGTGAACAAACAATCACTGAAGGCGCCACCTCCAATGTTTTTGCCATCAAAGACAACACCTTATTTACTCACCCTACTGGGACCCATATTCTCTCTGGAATTACACGTGACTTGGTTTTAGAAAGTGCCAAACATTGCAATTTAAATATTCAAGAATCTGCACCAACATTGGCTGAATTGCTTGCTGCTGACGAGGTTTGGATTTCTAGCTCAACCCGAGAAGTTATGCCAATTACCCATGTGGATCAACAGCCAATCAATAATGGCAAAATTGGCAACCATTGGTCAAATGTTTACGACCATTATCAAAATTTAAAGCATGCATGATCTGAGGCTAGACCACCTAGAAGATTGGCTGGAAAATTTTTTTGATGATGCAAATTACACACTATCAAAAGCCAGTGATGATGCAAGTTTTCGCCGCTATTTTCGCATTGAGCGCAGCAATCTCAGCTTTATTGCTATGGATGCGCCACCAGAAAAAGAAAACTCCAAACTTTTTGTAAAAATTGCTGAACTACTGCGCAATAACAATATTCATGCACCAAAAATCATTGACAAAGATCTAGGGCAAGGATTTTTACTCATTGAGGATCTAGGTAACACAACTTTTTTACAAGCACTTAACAAAAAAAATAAACTAGACCTGTACAAATCAGCCACTGATGAACTCATCAAAATACAGGCAATAGAGCTTAAGAATCAAGAGCTTAATCAGTATGATGAATCATTGTTAAAAACCGAATTGGCGCTAATTATTGAATGGTACTTACCTAAAAATATTGAGCAAGATTTGATCAATCAATTAAATCAGTTATTTGATCAATTAGTCAAAAATTCGCTCAACTCGCCACAAGTATTTGTTCATCGGGATTATCATTGTAGAAATCTAATGATCACCAACAAGACTATCTCTGTAATCGATTTTCAAGATGCTGTGGTTGGCTCAAACAGCTACGATCTAGTCTCACTCTTAAAAGATGCCTATATTGAGTTAAACTCGTCTGAGGTGCAAACCTTGCTTACCTATTTCTACCAACAAGCGGACATTCAAACCACTTTTTCAGAATTTGAAAAACAATTTGATTTAATGGGTTTACAGCGTCATCTTAAAATTTTAGGTATTTTTAAACGACTTTCTGTTCGCGACAACAAACATCAATATCTTGACAACATCCCTTTAGTCGAAAAATACGTTTTACAAGTAGCGGATAAATACCCTCAACTGTCCTTTTTAAAAGATATTTTAAAACTTTCAGGTGCTAATTCATGAAAGCTATGATTCTAGCGGCAGGCAGAGGTGAGCGTATGATGCCACTAACTACCAATAAACCCAAGCCGCTAATAAAAGTAAAAGGTATCACACTAATCGAGCATTCGATTAATGCACTCAAAAAAGCTAATATTACCGATATTGTTATTAACATTGCTTACTTGGGTGAACAAATACAATCACACTTAGGTGATGGTTCAAATTTTGGAGTTAATATTCAATATAGCCACGAGCCTGAAGGCGCTCTAGAAACTGCAGGTGGTATCATTAAGGCGCTACCACTATTGGGTAATAAACCCTTTGTGGTAATCAACTCTGACGTATTGTGCGATTATGACTTATCACAACTCAAACTGCCTATTGGCTCACTAGCTCATTTAGTCTTAATTAGCAACCCTGAACACAATCCAAAGGGTGATTTTTCACTCATTAACAACCATCAAATTGTTACTGTAGATAGCAACAGCTATACTTTTTCAGGTATCGGCATTTATCACCCTGTTTTTTTTAAAAATCATATAGCCATTCAAGGCAAACTTCCTCTTTATCCACTATTAAAAGAGGCACTTTCTAGTAGTCAGCTCAGCGGCGAATATTATCAAGGCTATTGGCAGGATGTAGGCACACCTGAGCGTCTAGCATCAGCTGATTGAACATAAAAGCATTAATTTTAATCAAGCTGTTTTAATATTCATTAATTCGCGTAAAATAATTTTTGGTAGCGCTTGGAGTGCGCCTGCAATGAATGACTACAAACCCCGCCAGGTCCGGAAGGAAGCAACGGTAGTAGTTTTTTCATGTGTTGGATGTTATTCTGGTGCTGCCACTTTTAAATTATTATTTTGAGTATGAGTGACCATTATCAAGTCCTAGCACGCAAATATCGTCCGCATACGTTCGGCGAATTAGTTGGGCAA
>ERZ1046740.783-NODE-783-length-24970-cov-10.608469_pt1 | contig 24970 bp, 10 predicted proteins | sample MGYA00383093_ERZ1046740 | MGnify/ENA primary metagenome ERZ1046740 (study PRJEB29581, sample SAMEA5548363) | metagenome | biome: marine; feature: coastal; material: water | depth 25 m | study: Short-term variability in the microbial, nano- and picoplankton... | reverse complement strand
TAAATCAGAAATATAAAAAAAGCCCAACTGGTGAGAGTTGGGCCGTATAATATTTTCTAAATATTTTCTATCTAAGCACTTCAGCCATTTTTATACCGATATGAGCAGGTGAGTCTACTACATGAATACCACAATCTCTCATGATCGCTTTTTTAGCTGCAGCAGTATCGTCTTTACCTCCAACAATCGCACCAGCATGACCCATTCTACGTCCTTTAGGCGCTGTTTCGCCAGCGATAAACCCAACTACAGGCTTTGTGCCATTTTCTTTAATCCAACGCGCTGCATCAGCTTCCATACTTCCACCAATCTCACCAATCATAATGATGCCATCCGTTTCGGGGTCATTCATTAATAATTCAACCGCTTCTTTAGTGGATGTTCCAATAATTGGATCACCACCAATTCCAATTGCTGTAGACTGACCAAGACCCGCTTTTGTAATCTGGTCAACGGCCTCATATGTTAGTGTACCTGACTTTGATACAATACCTATTCGTCCTGGTTCAAATATGAACCCCGGCATTATACCAACCTTAGCCTCTCCTGCAGTCATCACTCCAGGGCAATTAGGGCCAACCATTCTACAGTCCTTATCGCTTAAATACGCTTTAACTGTAATCATGTCTTTTGTTGGGATTCCTTCGGTAATACAAACGATTACTTTGATACCAGCATCTGCTGCTTCCATTATGGCATCAGCCGCAAAAGCTGGTGGAACAAAGATTATACTTACATCAGCATTTGTTGCATTTACAGCATCGGCAACCGTGTTAAATACTGGTTTGTCAAGATGTGTTTGACCACCTTTACCTGGTGTAACACCACCTACAACTTGAGTACCATATTCAATCATCTGGCCAGCGTGGAAAGTGCCTTCGCTACCAGTAAAACCTTGAACAATAATCTTTGAGTCTTTGTTGACTAAAACGCTCATATTTTGCTATCCGTTTGAGCGGGCAAAGTTATATAAAACGATGAAAGAAACTACGTCTAATCAGAAACACTTATCGCACTACAGTAAGCACACCGTTGATAGTTTCCCAACGGTCTGTTTCGATGTTTCTGTACCGTACAATGTAAACATACGTACCGGTATGTGTCTCTTTTCCATTTACAGTTCCATCCCACTTTTCAATAGGGTTGTCAGAGTAAAATACTTGTTCTCCCCAAGTATTGAATATCTCCATCGTATACCCCTGTACTTCTGCCACCATACCATTAATACCAAACAAGTCGTTAATTAAGTCACCATTAGGTGAAAATGCTGTTGGTGCATGCAAGAAGAAGTCAAGTTTCACATAAATGTTTTGCTCAGCAGTGTCGCTACATCCGTTAGCTGCAATGGCCACTAGAGTTGCTACGTAATCACCTGGCTCCAAGGTATGATCTACAATTGGTCCTGAGTGCGTTGTTCCGTCTGTTATAAACCAGTTGAATGTTACCGCATCTGGCGACGAGGTGTTTACAAACTGTATTGCTGGCTCTAATAAACTTGGCTCTTCAGGTGTAAAAGTGAAAGACGCCACCGGTTTTGGCAACACGTCTATTGGGTTTGCTAATGTTAATGTATCTCTACAGCCAGCCGCACTAAGTGCATCAATCACAACGACAAATGAACCAGGCGTTTGATAAACATGACTTGGACTAATCGTGGTTGACGAGTTTCCATCACCAAAATCAAAGTTAAAGTCGGTGATTGTGCCTGTACCAATTGATGAATTATTTGTAAAGTTCACCAATAATGGCTGGCAACCTGAAATAGGGTCAGCAACAATATCAATCATAGGCAAAGGTGCAATAGAGAAACTTCGTGAAATGGAGTCTTTACAACCAAAACCAGAAGTAGCCACTAACTTTATAGAATACTCTGCCGGAGCATTTAAGAACCTAGATACAACCGAACCTGATGTTACTGTGCCATCATCGTATGTCCAATCTTCACTTGTTATACTGCCACTTGAAACAGTAGAACCAGATGTAAACGTCGTATTATCGCCAAAACACGTGTCTCTACATGTAAAGCTAGGCACCGGTTTAGGATATACCTCTACATCCACGATTTTTGATCCCGGACATCCTGTAGAGCTCGTCACATTCAAACGTAATGAGTTTGTTCCAACAGTGGTTGTTGGGATTGACGGATTTTGAACTGTAGACATAGATACATTGTCTAAATACCAATTAAAACCAGTAATAGACTCTCCTGCTTCTATAGAACTTGTGTTCACCGGTATCAAATCTTCGCCAATACACACAGGGTCAACTGTGAAATCAGCAACTGGTGTTGCATAGATATTAAACGAATCCAAATGACTGATTTTACAATTAAACTTGGTAACAATGTCTAACGTCACTTCATATCGGCCTGTATTCGCTTTGTTAATCTTAACGGTATCTGTTGTATATGCAGTACCGTCAGCTGTCCAATCCCAAGTCTTCACGGAGTCCCCATTCAAATCTAGGATAGCGGCAATTTCCGCATCTGTATTTTGACAAATGTTAGGGATATTAAATCCAATTATGGTCGGATCATATATCATAATAGACAAGGTAGCCGTATCTCTACAACCCTGGTCGGTAACTGCAATTAACTCAATATCTTTAGACCCTTTTGAAGTGTATTTCACTTTAGCTGTATCTTGTGTTGACGTTAATCCATCATCAAAATCCCAATACGATTCAGCCATTACACCACCCGACATAGTCGACGTATTCGTAAACGTAATCGTATCGACTAAGCAACTTGAAGTAAGTCCAAAGTCGGCAGAAATATTAGGATCAACTGTAATCGTGTGCATTACTGAGTCACGACAAACAGTATCCAAACTACCTACCAACCATACATCATAATTACCTGGGGTAGCATATTTGTACGCCGTGTCTTTTGAGGTAGCTATAGTTCCATCGTGGAATTTCCACTTCCAGTTTTGCAAAGATCCACCCTGACTTGCTGAGATATTGACTAAATCAACAGTCAAACCTGCACACGTATCGGCATAAGCAAAATCAATAGAATATTGTTCATACTTGATAATAGTATCAAAGGCTGAAGCTGTACAGCCACTATCGCTTACAATATCTAATTGGATAGCATAAGTACCTGAATCTTGGTAGAAGTGTTTAGGTGAACCTACCGTACTTGAATCACCATCACCAAAATACCATTTATAAGAGGCTAATCCACCAATTTTTACAGAACTTGTATTTGTAAATTCTGAGGTATCTAAACTACACGCATTGTCAATGTTAAATGACGCGACCGGTGTTGGACTGATAAATATGGAATCAATAAATGTATCTCGACATTGGTTTTCGGTACCTGCTATTAACCGTATGTAATATTTGTCTGAACTGTCGTATGTTCTATTTGCAAATTTCGCATACACACTTTTATTATCATGAAAAGTAAATTGGCTAAACAACTGGGTTTCACCGAAAGGCACAATGGTGGAATCTTCGAAACGTATTGACATGTCTTCGCACAATACATCATAGTGGATTCGTGCAGTGGGAGGAGCATTAACTCTAACTTCCAAAACAGAAGAATCATAAATAGAGCACCCGTCATCTGCAGGTTTAAATACTTTTAGTTTTACCTCATACAAACCTGTATCTGCGTAGGTGTGTTTTGGGCTTTGTGTGGTCGAGGTATCACCATCACCAAAGTCCCAATGCCAACTTTTTGCCGAATATTCTGCACTTCCTTTGAACGAGGCTTCTTGACCAAGGCAAAGCGTAATTTCATCATTTTTCGCAGAGTTTTCCAGCTCGGCAACTGCTGTCAAATCTTTTACGTTGGCTCCGGCTGAATACCCATAGCTTTCATATCTACCAAAACCATATGCAACAGCGTTAAAACCAACATCTGAACTCATCGCATGGTTCCCTTTGTTTACTGAAATTTGTGCGAATGAATAGGTTTGATACTTGGCAACTTTGGTAAAACTGGCTGTCTTACCGTCAACCCTAAAACTCCCAACGCCTGCAGAAGGGATTATGACATTGATGTAATGTGAGTTTATATCTTCATATTCTGAAGAATACACAGTGATATTCTTTAGTGTTTGCTCAATCGGATTGAGAATCGTCATGGATGGGTCACCTGTATTATTACTGTTACATCGTTGTGACTGCTGGTATTGCGCAACCATGATTGGCTTGTCACAAATGATATATTTTTCTTCTTTTACATCTTCAATACTATAGTGCTCCCCTTTGTCCAAATAATAATTATTCGGGACACCTGTTTTGTTAATTACCGTTACTGTTGAATTATCCTCAGATGCTAAAATCCGAATATCGTCACCATTCATTCCTTTAAAGGGAACGGTTATAAAACGTTGGCCCCACGACTTAGTCGGGTACATTTGTTGGTATAAGTTGTCACGTGAATTTTGCCATCTGTTATTACATCCTAAATGGGTTCCAGAACTACCTGAAAAAACGGCAACTGTTCGACAATTTGCTGTAGACCCTGTATCGATAACTTCAATCAATGTTCCAGAAACATCTTCGTTAGACCCTGATGAGTTTGCACGTCCTTGGTAACATTCTCCTGCGTCTAAAGTAACTTCAAATGGTGTACCTGGAGCATGTGTTCCACCAGTCGCTTTTCTTAAAGCCACTGAAGGAGTAATCTTTACTTTGGTATCATCTTTAGCCGCAATAACCATAAACTGTGAACGTTCCGAAGTCCATAGCTGCTCGTAAGACATGCAATAATATTTCTTTCCCAAGGTTCTAGTAGGCAGTACAAGAGTAGCATCTGACCTGTACTTTCTATAAATATGTGAATAGACAACCACTTTTTTGTCCGTCGACACTTTTATCCCCTTGTCTTCAATACAATCTGAGCAACTCATGTAAGCAACACTTGAAGGAACAGCGACCAATGTCATGCTGTTGGCGGTTACACTGAAAGTAGACGACCAACTTTGTCCTGGGACAGAAACAGTACCCGTAGCATTAGAGTCACCGGTGATATACAGATATAATCCTGCCTGAGTGCCTTCAGCGTGATTAGGGAACCCTATCCAAAACTCAGTTCCTTTGTTAGAACTTTGTGCGTGACTTAGGTTTCCTGTTTGCATAAAAATCCCTAAGAATACCATCACAAACATTTTGAAAACATTTCTCATATTGGTCTTTCGACGAGAAATAAAATGATCTTGGTAATATGCCTTTTCCATAATGCTAATACTTTCAACTACACTTAATACTACACCTGAGAACACGCAGTTTTCGAGGCTATCAAAAATAACAAATTAATCAGGAAAATGTTGGCTATGACCGTATGCTGACAGTAATGCTACATATCGAGTGTGAATCTCTAAATATCAAGGCATTCACGATGGACTAATTGGCATTTTTGCCCTTGCAGAGAGGATATTACTACAAAATACAGCTTTGGCCCTAACTGGAAGACCTCTCAAACACGCCATTGTTTGAATCAAAACGATCCAAAGCGTACTGGTTTAGTTGTCAGAAAATGTAGGTATCAACTGACAATTTGCTTACAAAAAAGTACAATACACAAACTTTGTATTGTGCAACATCCCTCTCTTCTAAGTGTCAGATTACTTAACCAAAAGTTTTTTATGTAAGCCGTTAAATACAACAAAATATAGCCCCGGATTTTGACCCAACATATTAAATGAATAACTGTTCACCCCCATTTTTACTTGACCTGATTTAACGACCTGCGCCATGTTGTTCAGTACCAAAATATCCATAGTTTCATCCGTAACTTTATCAAAAGAAACGGTCACATTTGATCTCGCCGGATTCGGGTATATCCCAAATGGTATGTCCTTTACTTCCTTAAAACTAGCTGTATTAGGATTATCAATTCTTGAGATGCCACTGCTTGTTCCAACCCACAGGTTGCCTCTACCGTCTAGTGCGATTTGACGAATTGTAGGTCCAACGAGACCGTCTGAAGCGTCGATTGTAATCCAGTTCCCATTGTCTAAGTAAGCAACTCCACCTACCGTTACTAGATAATCGACATAGATTCCAACCCAAACAGTACCAAACTTGTCGATAGCAATATCTTCCACAGGATTTAAGGTATCTGGCTTTGGGATTTCCAGCATTTGTGTGTGATTAGCTATCCATTGATTAGATGAATTAAGGACGGTAACTCCTTTTGCTGTGCCTATCCATTTATTCCCTTTATCATCCAGGGCAATTGACGTCGTGTTTTTACTTACTAATCCTTCAGTAGTTGAGTATGCCGTAAAGTTTGTACCGTCAAACGTTACAAGACCGCCTAAGCCCGTACACATCAAAATATCTCCATTGTTGTCTTCAGCTATTTTTACAACCCCACCAAATGGAAGACCATCAGAGTTGCTATACGCTTTGAAAGTAATACCATCATATTTCGTGGCTCCATTAAATTCAGAAAACCAAATGTCTCCGTTCGACATTGTTGCGATATGATTTACACGATTGCTACCAAGTCCATCAGCAGTAGTAAATGCTTTCCATTCACTCCCATCATATACTGCAGCTCCTGCATCTGTCCCAATCCAAATATCACTGTTATTCCCCATCGCAATAGCCGTAATGGCGTCTTGTGGTATGGCCGAGTCAGACTCCGTCGTATAGGATTCCCAATTCATCCCATCAAACGCTGCTACTCCCTTTTGTGTGCCAAACCACATTGTTCCATTTCCATCATGCACCAAACAGGTTACGTCATTATCTGGCAGCCCATCAGCCGTTGTATAATTTGTAATGGATTGACTCATGGCCAATGACTGAATAAGCACAAATACGAGTACACAAATAGATTTAATCATGATTTTCAATTTATTATGAATTTTTTGGTTAGTACCGTGCCATCTGTTGTAACGGTTAAAAAATATATCCCTTTCACCATTTCAGAAACATCATAGTTCCATGACCAGGCATTAGCAATATTCACTTGCGCGTTCACTTGGCTTCCATTCACATTACGTATGTCAATTTTCCCAGACGTTTTGTGGTTAAACAGCAAGCGCACTACGTTTTCAGAAGGGTTGGGATACAATACGTAGTTTAGGGTATTTTGAGCGTTTGTAGATGACAAATTTTCCTCGTTTGGGGTTGGTGTATTCTCCACAAAACCTCCAATGCCATTGGCTATACGTCCATAACTTTTATCGGTAGTTTGGGGCCCAAAAGTTACTTCATCAATAATTTCACCTTGTGTATTTGAGAGAAACAACGATTCTCCTGAAGCGGATAGTTTGAAGCTAGCATGCATACTGCCCTCTTCCACTTCATCGTCTAACCAACAAAGTGTATACCCCGACGGATCAACGCGTAATGATGGTAACGGCCACTTACTGAGATTGGCAAAATCATCAGATAGGTAAAAACCAGTAAGATCGATGGTGCCTCCACTTGTATTATACAGTTCTACCCAATCGTCAAAATCGCCATTTTCATCTGCTATTATAGACCCATTACTGGCACAAATTTCGTTGATCACCAATGCCATATCTGAAGAAACCGAAAAGTAATTATGTGTGGCCCTCTTTGGCAGAAATGCCCCGGATGAATCATTCTCGGCATAAAAATAATAGTCCTTTATTTCTGAGCTGGATATTCTTACGCCATAAACATTGTCGTTGTTACTGCCGTCATTGTGTAGCCCATCATCAAACATGTTTATCAATACAAACTTGTCATTCTTGTTGCTCCTATAGTACAGAAACACGCGGGTGCTTAAATCTACCTCTACAGTAATATCTATGCTGTCGGGCACTACCTCTATCAGCGCCTCATTATCTAACAATGGATGTCCGCCTACCCCAGGATACGTTTGTAAATACATCTGCCTTCCAAACATGAGGTCTTTAATCCCTGGATATTCAACCAAGTCTTTAACCGTAACCTCCAAATTATTGGTAAAATCAGCATTGGTGTAAAATTTGTTTTCGTCTAGAAATACATCGTTTTGAATTAGTTGTTGGATTGCTGTTGCCCGTTCGTAATACAAATCATTTGACATGTATTCTTCCACCATGGTACGAATGTGTGCCAAATACATCCTTTTATACATATCGTTAGAAAGCAGTTGGCGAAGGAGTGGTCGCGGGTGAACAGAAAAGCTATTCACATGCGTCAAAGGATCAACCGTTTGAGCTTCATTAACCGAAAATCCTCTAAAAAATGTGGATGCGTCTGTCAGTCTAAAACTACCGAACGACTGGTTTAGATCCCAGAGTATAGGATAAAACTGGCCATTATCGTTTTGGTATAGATAATAGTTTTGGGCATACCCTATGTAACTATCAAAATTCACAAAGGTATAGTTGAAGGCATGCATCCAAAGGGTCTGATCTATGTTTAATACATCTTCCAATAACTCAACCGAATCATTTAAAACAGACATAAGCGTCATTAAATTACCCCAGCCTGCATCTGATTTTAAGTCATAGAGATGGTAATATCTCGACGAATCTAACCCATACAAGTTGTTTAAGTTACTGTTTTCGCCATTGAGGTCTAAATCCTCGGGGTTTCCTTTGAACAAGGCATTTTCTTTAGATGAAAACCTATCGGCCAAAAATTGCTTATTCACCGCCTCCACATTGGTATATACACCCCAAAACGTATCATTTATAAAAACATTGGCAAAATTTGCCTTGGAAGCCTCCATATAATTCCTAGCGATTTCATAGGAAAGTGCTTCTCGAACAAACGAAGGGTCTTGAATCACATTACTTAGCTTAATTTTTTCATAGCCTTGATACGATTGATTCTTGACGTAATCTAACTTTATGTTGAACGGATTTTTCTTACGCTCTGTGCTTACAGAACTAAACCCCTTGTAGCGCACACCAACACTATCAAATCGCACCCCGTCAACAACTACTGAAGCATGTATGCGCTCTTCCTTTCCGTCAACGTATAAACTATCTAGTAAGGCGTCCCAGTTGGGTTGCTGAAAATACAGCCGCACATTTCTTATTTCATTGATATCATAAAAATCACTCTGAGCATAAGTCATATGACCCAATGTCGTAAGTAAAAATGATACAAGAACTAAGAATCTCATTGACGTCTTAATTCAGAATTACTTTTTTAGCGAACGTCTGTCCGTCGTTAAGATTTACTATGATGAAGTATTGTCCTTTGGCAAAACCAGACAAATCCAATTGGTTGTTTGACATAGCAATATTTATGCTTCGCCCTACATTATCTGTAACCAAAACCGAGTAACCTGATTCGTCTTCCAATCCAGTTATCGTATACATGCCTGTTGAAGGATTTGGAAACACAGTAACAGCATTTGCCTTCATATTCTTGATCGATGCTGTACCGCAGCCATTTGACCCAAGCAGAGCCCAAACCGCTGGATGTGCACATTCATATCTAAAAGCCTTTGCAGGGCTAGCATTGTATTGCCAAATTACCTTACCGGTAGAATCAGCTTCATACATGTATTCACGTGAAAGTGCGACGAATATATTTCCATTAGTCATTCTATCACTTGCAGATTGCCCGTCGGCATAATCAGCACATTCATGTCGCCAGTCCTTTTCACTTGGTTCATTCTTGGTACCATCCCAGCTATAATTATATCCATCACGTTTAGGGTTTATCGCATCGACAGCTGACGATTTTGAGCCTGCGCCTTGGTTGTTAAAAAATTGGATATAGCCAGCGTTAGGTCGCCCCTCCTTTATCCATCGAGGGTCGTGCACCGGGCCAGGAATTTGCTGATTGTCCGAAGATCCGTAGTTCGCTGGATTCCCCCATCGATATAAGAAATCGCCTCCTTTACCTGAGTTGCCCCCTGAATGAGACGCAGCTTCTGTCGTTGTTGTGCTGTGATCAATGATAAAGATCTCACTTGCATATCGAGAAGAAAAAACGATTTGGTCTAAATCCGCATTGTAGTCAATCCCATTTACATGAAACCAATCACCCCCTCTACGGCTTACCGTCACGGCATTAACATCCATAAGTTCTGGATGATCTGCAACAACACCAAAGTTGTCTTTGTCTTTGTCGAAATCCTGAATAAAATGATCCCATATATGCCACTCCCATACAATTTTACCTCCCGAACCATCTTGTTCTACTTCGATAATATGTGTTGGCCATCCACTTGCACTACCGTTATAGCCAGCAGCAGTAAGTTCTGCAGCGGTTTTTACTTCCCATGCCGTCATTAACACATTACCATTTGGCATTAAGCAAAAATCGTGATGAGACACCTGGCTGTCGTTAGAATACACAAACTCCCAAACTAAATTGGCGTCTTTATCGTACTCTTGAATCATACCACCAATGGCAGCTCCGTTTAGCTTATTGCTTCCATATACACCACCCCTCACAAGATTACCCTCGTCAGTTAGCGCAACTGCATAATTACAGTTGACATTGCAATCCCAAGAATGTGCAATATTGCCATCCTTGTCAATCATATACGTTGTTTTGTTGTTTTGAAGGTTATACAGCGCATACCCATCGAAAGATTGGCCAAAAAGGCTAATACTACAAACACAAATAGCGACGGCAATTGTGACTCTTAAATTCAATAATTTCATAATTCACTTAGGTTTTTACTTTCACTTAGTTGTTTAGACAGTTCTTAACTGCAACACATTCCAAAGAAAGAAAAATAATTTACAAATTTGGACGAAGCCATTTTCGCATTTCATTCACTGGCAGGTTTTTCCGATTAGCCAGATTTTTTAATTGATCTTCTCCGATTTGACCTACTGCGAAATATTTACTCTTTGGGTTGGCGAAATAAACACCCGAAACAGAAGCGGCAGGATGCATGGCATAGTTTTCCGTTAAGCTAGCTCCAGTATTCTCCTTTACGTCTAACAGATCCCAAATGATTTGTTTCTCTGTATGATCAGGACAGGCCGGATATCCAGGTGCTGGCCTAATACCTTGATACTTTTCACGTATTAACAGGTCATTAGTGAGCGATTCACTTTGTGCATATCCCCAATCACCTACACGAATTTCTCGGTGCAAATATTCTGCGAAAGCTTCAACCAATCTATCGGCCAATACTTTAACCAAGATGGCATGATAATCGTCGTGATCAGCCTCATATTCAGTTGCCATTTCCACAGCGCCGTGGACGCTTACTGCAAAACAGCCCATATGGTCATTATAGCCCGCAGGAGCAACGAAATCTGCCAGACTAAGATTTGGAATTCCATCCCCCATCTTTCTTTGTTGTCTAAGGAACTCAAATGGGTACTTCTTTCCCTTTTCGTCGGTTACCAATACTGTTTCACCATTGGATTCAGCTGCAAATATTCCAGAGACCCCTTTTGCTTCAAGCAATTGATTGTTGGTTATCGATGCCAGCATCTTTTGTGCGTCGGCAAATAATTTCTTTGCTTCGTCTCCTACTACCTTATCTTCCAATATGTTTGGATATTTACCGGCAAGCTCCCACGCTCTAAAAAATGGCGTCCAATCAATATATGGGATAAGTGTTTCAATCGTTGGTGTCCAATTTCTTATTGACTTGTTTTGAGGAGCCACAATATGCTCTTCATCCCAATTGATCTGCAATCGATTCTGAACCACTTGATCATACGTCAGTATCGTTTTGGCAGCTTTCCTTTTTTGGTGATCCTCAGCCAACTTAGTATACTCAGATTTGTACCTTGCCTTAGTTGCTTCAGCTTCTTTCGACAATAAGGACCCGACAACAGGTACACTTTTAGACGCATCCAATACATGAATAACTGCATTTGAATACATCGGTGCAATTTTGACCGCCGTATGTATGCGCGATGTAGTTGCTCCTCCAATAAGTAATGGTGTCTTCAAGTTACGACGTTGCATTTCTTCCGCTACGTCGACCATTTCATCTAAGCTCGGTGTAATCAATCCACTTAAACCAATCACATCTACCTCTTTTTCTGCTGCAGTTTGTAAAATTTTATCTAAAGGCACCATTACGCCTAAATCAATAATCTCATAATTATTGCACGCCAAAACAACACCTACAATATTCTTTCCAATGTCGTGTACGTCACCTTTTACGGTTGCCAATAATATCTTACCTCGGGTACTGCCAGCTGCCTTTTCCTCCTCTAAATAAGGCAATAGGTAGGCAACGGATTTTTTCATTACCCGTGCACTTTTAACAACTTGCGGTAAAAACATCTTACCGGACCCAAATAGATCACCAACAACATTCATCCCATCCATTAACGGCCCTTCAATTACACTTAGTGGAGAGTCATAGTTCTGACGAGCCTCTTCTGTGTCCTCATCGATATAATCCGTTATTCCTTTAACCAAGGCGTGCTTTAGCCGTTCTGTAACGTCGGTTTGTCTCCAGGAATCATCCTTGACAATTACCTTCCCTTTTTGTTTAACCGTTTCAGCAAAATCAACCAAGCGTTCTGTGGCATCCTCTCGTCTGTTAAACAGCACATCTTCTACGCGTTCCAGCAAATCAGGCTCTATCTCATCATAGACTTCAATCATACCTGCATTGACAATACCCATATCCATACCAACTTTGATGGCATGGTATAGAAATGCCGCATGCATGGCTTCACGAACTGCATTATTACCTCGAAAGGAAAAAGAGATGTTACTTACTCCTCCACTGACAAGGGCATAAGGCAAATTATTTTTAATCCATTCCGTGGCCTTTATAAAATCTACAGCATAGTTATTATGTTCTTCTATGCCAGTAGCAATAGCGAGTATGTTAGGGTCAAAAATGATATCTTCAGGTGGAAAAGAAATCTCCTCAACAAGTATATCATAGCTCTTTTTACAAATTTCAATGCGGCGCTCATAGGTGTCTGCTTGGCCTGTTTCGTCAAATGCCATCACTACGGCTGCAGCACCAAATCTTTTTATAATTTTTGCACGACGTACAAATTCTTCCTTTCCGTCTTTTAGACTAATTGAATTAACAATTCCTTTCCCTTGTAAACATTTTAATCCGGCTTCTAAAATTTCCCATTTAGAAGAATCCAGCATAACCGGAACTTTTGATATATCTGGTTCAGCCGCAATCAGGTTAAGAAATTTAACCATTGCCTCTTTTCCGTCCAACATGCCATCGTCCATGTTGACGTCTATAACTTGTGCCCCGTTTTCTACTTGTTGCCGTGCAACAGACAGTGCTTCGTCGTACTGGTTATTTAAAATAAGCCTTGCAAACTTTTTTGAACCGGTAACATTTGTTCTTTCCCCTACATTTAGAAAGTTGATATTGTCGGTAACGTTTAGGGGTTCTAACCCACTTAACCGTAAGATTACATCTTGTTTCTTGCTCATAACTATTTTGCATCAAGAAACCGTTTTGTGAATGGTATCTTTTCAGTCGTCTGACTGATAGGATGTAGCACCTTGTTTACAAACAGGTTGCCAAGACTTCACAGGACCTATTCCCTCCGTCTTTCTTGATAACGCGAGCAAAAATAGCGATTTATATTATCGAAAAAAAAGGCCCCAACATTTGATGTTGGGGCCTTTAAGTCATTCAATTAGTGTTTTATCGAATCAGGGTAACTGTACCGCTAACTGGTTCTCCTACTTCACCATTTTCTGGTCTGTTTTTCAACTTGTAGTTGATTACATAGAAGTACGTTCCTGCAGGACATTTCGTCCCTTTGTTCATGACTGTACCATCCCAATTAATGATTGGTGCATTGTTCTCCGCTGATGTTTTAAACACAAGCTCACCCCATCTGTTGTAGATGTCGATTTGGAATTCTTCATATCCCTCAATATCGACAACAAACTGATTGTTTAATGCATCCTCTTCGTCTGGAGTAAACACGTTGTAAGGGATAAACTTAATAAAGAAGTCGTTCTCTATCGTTTTACAAATTGTATCCTTACAACCTGCCTCATTCGTAGCGATCAAACAGATGGCAAACGTACCCACTGTTTCTCCCCAGTTGTAGCAAATTTGCTCGCTGATATCACTTGTATATTCGTATGTAGTATCACGTGTTTCCGTCTCAATTTGCCACTCGTAAGTTTTCGCTCCGGTTGACGTATTGGTGAAACAGAAATCTGGTTTGTCTACATCGATTATATCGAAATCAGCTGTTGGTTTAATTACCGTTACATAACCCGTATCAACATCTTGACAACGCGGTCCGAAATCACCAGGAGGGAGATCGTAATTAGGTATTAATTCAACCGTGTATCTACCAGGAGCCTTATAGCTATGACTTACAACATTAACAGGGTCGTTTCGTGTTGCCGTATCGCCATCGCCAAATGACCATTGGTAATACTTATAGATGGTATCCGAGTTGCTTGTAAATACAACTTCTTGGTAAGGACAAACCGTATCTGGTGCAATTTCCAATTTAGCAGGGGCAACTGGTTTTACAATTACCTTAATCTTTCTTGGAATCTTACCGTCCTTCGTACTTGTATCTGGGAATACTCTGAAACATCTGTTGGCAGATCCTTCTATGGTATCTTCCATATACATTAATAGATAGTATACACCTGAATCGTTGTATTGGTGAGATAATATCTTGTTCGGGTCAGTTGTTGAAGAAGTTGAATTCAATGAGTCACCCCAAGATAGAACCCAATTTGGGTTATACATCGGATCGATACTCGTGTTGGCCAGATGGACCGAATCTCCCACACATATTATTATGGAATCTTCTCCCCAGACGCTACCTCCGTCAAACTCGAACCTTGGTTGAGGTCCTTCAATGAATATTTGCTTCTCAACTGAATCTTCACAACCTAATAAGGTGTATATTTTTAACTTGATTGTAAACCATCCGCTAGATGTGTAATCATGCGATGGGTTTTTCAGTACACTTCGTGTTGAACCATCTCCAAAGTCCCACTCGTACCATACAACACTATCACATGGTTCGTAAACACCGTTTGGACAAGTATCTCTTCCACGACATGGATCAAATACTATTGATGAATCAAAGAAGTTAATGATACCATCACAAGGATCTCCACCTACCGCTTGGTTGGTTTCGAAATTCGCAAGTGCTCCTGTAACAAAAGCCGTTACGAAGGCCGTATCGGTACATCCGATTGAATCTCTAGTAGCGATTGCTACAACATATTCTCCTGCACTATCATATTGGTTAAAGAAAGTAATCGATCTATTGAAGTCATCAACACCATCACCATAATTCCAATCAATTGATTTGATTTCCAACTTACCATTCGCATATCGTACTGGATCTTCCCAGAACTTACGTGGATCAATTGGATAATCATTCGGGAACATATCATCCCCATATTGCCAGTATCGAATACTATCGTACAATTCGTGTACTTGGTTTTTACATACCGCTTGGTTTAACAACTCAAATTTATTGAGGTAACCAACATTCAACAGTTTCGCGCCACTCTTCTCACAACCTACTCGATTATTCAAGAATATACCTGGAACCATTGGTCCGTTAGAATTCACCCAGAACGTATCCTTCTTCGTTGGATCACAGAAATTCAACCGAACTTCTGGATGACGATAAGTAAACTTGTATACATCAGGTATTACAGCTCCACGTTTATACACTGTATCTGTAGCAACTAAATCGTAAGGTGCAACCAAGGTATCGAAACCTTGAATCGACGAATCCCTGAAGTGGAATACCTCTTCAATAATTACAGAATCGGTCATCCCTGAATTTGTATACTGATACTTGTACTGATCATGGAAAACAACGTTTTCGTCAATACCTTTCTTACCAATGATGAAGTATTCGCTAATACCAGTTGTATCAATACAACCTACTGTTCCATCTCCTAACATCAATGCAAAATCCTCATCAGGAATATCTCTAATATCAAGATTCAATTGCTTCAATATATCTACTAGGATTTTATCCGCTTGATACGTATTCACTTCGTAGTCCCAATCGCGATAAATTCTTGTTACAATAGTATCAATGGTTTCGTCACCTAATAAATCATCTAGGTTGTGACGCACCACATAGTTATATAGCCAAACGTCTTTCCCTTGATTCCAAGTAGTCCCTTCATCGTTACGTCCTTTAACTGGACCTTTGTATTCTTGGAAATATTGGAATTCTTCATAGTAACCTGATAAACGATCTGGATAACCCCAGTTCCATCTCAAGGCAGCAATACTATCTTGAACAGGATTTAACATTCTGAAGTAAGCAGTTCCTCCGGCACAAAGTGCTAATGGATCATTCTGAGGTAATAAGATGTCGAACTGAGCATCTAAGTATTGGTAACGGAACATGTCACTATACCAAGCTGTATCTGTACACTCTGGTGCAATTGGGTTTCCGTCTTTATCTGTTTGTGGTGGTCCGTTAGCAACAACTAAACCAATGGTAAACGAACCATTTGGACGCTTGCTTGGATCACTTCCTATTTCTCCAGAAGAGTATCCTTTTACAAATTGCGTTCCCCACTGACCAATTATATCATATGGCAAAACGAATGGAATAGGTAAACCTGGAGGCGGTGGGGCTAATACGCCACCACTTTTGTAATTAATCCAGTTATCAGGACCAGTAAGTGAATCATAATTCACTTCAAACCATTGTTGTGTACAACCCGGCTTCGTTTCGTCCATATTGAACGTTAGGTAATAATTCAACTTATTCCCGTCTAAAGGACAAGGAATACCTGACTCCCATCGCAAGCCTCTTGCACTTGGCGGGATAAGCGCCAACGAAATATTATTTGAGCTTTCACACTTAAATGGATGAACAGTGTCTTTATGGAATAAAGTAACTGAATTACAAGATGCAGTATTGTTATAGAAATAGTTTCTATGATATATAGAATCAACCAGTACAACAGAACGTTGAACCGTAGTTTCAACTCCATTAATAATGGTATCAATTAAAATATTACTTGCTCCAGCAATGACAACCCGCTCTGGGTTAATAATCATTTCTGGAAGTGATATGATAGAATCCCCTTCATCAACTTCAAACTGAAAGTCTTTTTCAAGAGTATGGGTCTTAGGACCTGTTACAGTGGTAACCGTGCCATTTTGAAGATTTTTAAGTCGTATGGTGACACCAGCTGGAATGAAATAATCATGGTCTTCCCAAATTATTGTACTGATCACCTTACCTTTATAGACAGCCTCTGGCTTCCAAATTTTTAGGCGGTAATTATTTCTTTGTTGGAACTCTGGATATTTCTTCCATCCCAAAATTTCAATAGTGTCAGTTCTTGCAACACCCATTGAATCAGTGTACGGTATGTAGAATGTTTTTGTTGTGTCTTTAGGCACAAATAAAACAACCTCTTGTGGCACTCTTGCCGTATCAGCAGGATATACCTGAACTTGGTAACATTGTCGTGCATGACGGCTAAACAATGTTCGAGGTGCAGGGTTGGTATAAAACTGCCCATTATTCCGGTATTTATAAATGTCATCCCAAGGCGTATACCAGTGAACTGGTAAAGAGTCTAAGGTGAAATTACAGTTTAGGTTAACGTTTTTATTTGCTTTCGTGTCTGTAGTACATGGAGGAGCAAAGTTGTCTCCTAACGTCCAAAGACGATAAACGTGGTCTTTTCTTCGAATTGCTGGATCAACAGGAATTGCAGTTTGGTCACCAGCTCTTGTATCCTCGTCGAAGTTAAATACATAACGACGTTTTGAATACAGGCCACCCATATCTCGACCAAACTTAGTGGTGTCATTTCCACCACTAGTATTACCTATCACAACAACAAACGAATCGAGATTGGTATCAAAGTAAATCTTAGCACCATCTTGATACAGAATCTCAGTAACAGCATATTTCGCTTTAAATGTATCTGTGTTTGTTTTTACATTACTGTAGGTATAAATACTATCTACACCTGTAACTCTGTGCTTAACAATTCTGAACGATTTTGGGTAGAAATAAAAGAATGAATCTTCATCCCAATAATTTGGATCATCATGGTAAAAACTTGAGTTGTTTACAAAATGAACACTGTCTCTAATTTCACATTGGTACTTCTCTTTTTCAAGAACACGTACAAATGGAACTTCAATGGTAGATGAAGGACCAACTTTAGTGATCGTATCAAAAATCATGATATCACAAGGACCTGAAACGATTCGTAACGAAATCATCCAAGGACCACCACCATAAGAGTGGCACGGTGTCCATGTTTTATCATCGAAGTTCAAGTTACCTGACGGAGGATCACCAAATGTCCATAAGAACTGTGCTCCTGGGATTGGCCCAGTAGACACGCTGAAACATGTTTCAGGATCACTCGTACAAGCCGAATCTTTATCCGCAATAATTTGAGGTCTTAGTTTAATGTTGGTTGCAGCACCTTTATAGGTAAAAGTCTCAGAACAGCCAAAACGTGACGTTACCGAAAGAGTTGCATTAAAAGTACCGTGTGTTCGATACCAGTGTTCTGTAACACCATCAAACGCTTCACCCGTCCAGTATTTGGTGTTTGTAACAGAATCACCAATAACTACTTTAGGGTCTCCACCATCGAAATCAAAAACAAATTGAGCGATGTCTTTCAACCCGATAGTCGTCTCATTGTTATTTTTCCAATCGTTATATGTAAGGTTTGTGATGGTTGCTTTTGTAGAATCACACTTTGTTGGTGAGTTACTACTCAAGCGAACATTTAGTCTAGGGAATACTTGAATGAAATCATTAAAATATGCTTCAGTAACACATCCGTTTTTATCTTCAAGCTCCATCTTCATGTTAAACCAACCACCTTTAGGATCGATGATTGTATGACAGATAGTGTCTCCATATGTTGGGTTGACTTTATCGTAACGCTGACCATCCGAGAACAGGACTGTTCTACGTACAATTTGGCTACCTGGTGCTGGCGTACTGCTATCAATTAAGCAGAACATATTCCCTTTAAAACACTGCCGATTCGGCGTGATTAAAAACGGAATTGCCTTTGGACTAGGCTTAATTACAATCTCAAAAGATTCGGTACAATTACCAGCAACTCCTGAAGCTTTCAGGGTGATAACGTAAGTACCAGCTTTAGGAAACGGGAAAGAAGGGTCTCGATCTGACGAGCTCCCAATTACAGTTCCTGAACCTTTTTCTTTGTATTCCCAATCGTAGGTTGAGAATCCCGGCGCATTAGCTTTAAAGTTAATGGCTACATTTTCACACTCATTACCAGCTGTATAGCTAGGCTTACATTGAGCGTTAGCTGCATTTACCTGTCCCAAAAGCAATAGCATCGGGAAAAACAAATACATCAAAAACTTAGTTCTGTTCTTTGTCATTTTCATAAAATTCAATATCGGGTTATGTAAACGCAAGCCCGACAAATTCAAGCTTGCTATATTATCGTTATTTATTGGGTTTTTCAAATTAATTTTTTGCATCTGAAACCATTACTCTATCCTGTTTTGTGGTAGTTTTTCCGTTACAGTTATATACCAATCGATAAATGTAGTAACCAACAGGAACCATTGCTCCTATATTGTCGTACTTACCATTCCAGTTTTCATTCTGGCTTTCTGTATCAAAGACGACCTTACCGTCCTTTAAGTTGTATACTGTTAACCTATACCCCTCAACTTGTGGCATGTCGATGACAAAGTCATCGTTAAATCCATCTTGATGGTACGGTGTAAATATATTTGGCACTTTCAAGTCTCCAGCACAGTTCGCCACCTTAACAACCTCTTGCTTTGCGGTATCACTACAACCATTTAGGTTGGTTGCCACATGTACAATTGTGTTTTTTTCTGATTCAGACTCAAATGAAGTTGAATTCTGATTTTCCTTTACGAGTACTTGATTGACATACCACTGGTTGGCTTTAACAGGCTTCAATGATGTCAAGTAAATCACCCCCTCTTTTTGGCTGACTTTAAACGAAGCATCTGCCTCAACAACCTGAATATTTTTTGTAGTGGTTAAATTCTCTCCAATTGAATTGGTAGCATTTAGTTCAATGGAATGCACACCTGCTTTATCAAACAAAAAGCTCATATACTTTCTGTTCGAAACCACTGGTTTACCATCTACTAACCAAGAAATGTCTTTCAATGCATTCCCATCAAGTACCGAAACATCTACTTTTTGACCCAAACATACTGACTCAGAAGAAACGGACAGTTTAAGCACGCCAATTGATTTTGTTGGTTCACTATTACCTGAATTCTGAACAGTCGACTTTGAAACATCTTTAACTGCGTTACTTGGCTGTCCTATACCATCCGGTTTTATATCGGATACAACCTGAGTGTTCGATATTGTTATCTCACCATCCGCTTTAGCTAAATCGACCGTGTTATTTTGATTCGTCTCACTTACAGACTCGTCAATTGACGTAATCTCATTTGCAGATTTATCCAAATCCGTTTCGGATTCAACCACTATTTCAGTTTGCGTATTTGGCGTTATTTCTTCGGGTTGAGGGTTTGACTCCTTAGTTAGTAAAACAGTAGAAGTAACAATTAGGGCTACCGATCCTAAAATGGCTGCGCCTTTAAGACCGAACAGTTTCGACAATACGGACACACTTGAAGCACCTGCCGCGCCTTTAGTAGCAGAAGAAACACCCTCCCAAATACCTGGAGGCACATTCGAACTTGCCCCCTCAAACGTTTGTTTGAAAAATGAATCAAATTCCGATATGTTATTTTCTTTACTCAATCGTTTCTAGTACTTTTTTCTGCAAAGCCAATCTGGCTTTATACAATTGTGTTTTACTTGTGCTTTCTGTAACGCCTAACATTTCGCCAATTTCTCTATGGCTAAAACCATCAATCACATACAGGTTAAACACACTGCGATATCCATCTGGAAGTGCACGAACAAGTTTCATCAAGTCATCGTATTTTAACTTTTCAAAACTTTTAGGATCCACAGGCAAATCAGGAAGCACCTCAATAGAATTTTCCTTCATTCTACCTTTTTTACGCAATGCTTCTATTGCTGTATTTGTAACAATCCTTCTGCACCAGCCCTCAAATGAGCCGTTAAATTTAAATTGTTTTAAATTTTTATAAATCCGGATAAACGCTTCTTGCAACACATCTTGTGCGTCTTGATCTTGGTGCGTGTATCTTAAACTTACGGCGTACATTTTAGGTGATAATGACTCATACAACAGCTCGAAAGCAGAATGGTCTCCTTGCAAAGATTGCTTTACCAATTTCCATTCTGTATCTCTTTTGTCCGCTGCCATTTAAAGACATCATTCTTCTCGCTTTTCTTCTTAGATGAGAAGTTTCCGCGTTTGGTTGCCTTAAACCTTAATTTTTTTCAATTTTTTTCAGATTGTATTTTTTTGAAAGATAGTTTGATAAATTTTCTGCATAAAATCCTATGCTCTCTATCGGCTCTATCATCTCAACACGATTGGCTCCTTCAAGCAATCTCTTATATCCAATGGCCGCCATTGACTCTTCCATGTTAACCGTAAAGCTACCATAAAACATATGGTGGTTAATGTAGAGCACTTCTTCCATAAATTTGGCTTTATCTGCTTCATTATCTGGCAAATAACACACTGGAGCTACGACTTGAAAAATAGCAGTTGGCTCATCCTCCTTAAAATACTCCCATTGATTTGCTTCCTGTGGTTGCCAAATGTCAATGAAAATTTCAATTGGTTCTCTTGTAATAATCCATTGTCCTGGGTCTTCACATCGAGTTGTCTCTGGGTCTACACCCAACGTTTTAATTGCGTCTTCTGCAACATCATAAAACGGTTTTAAATCCATGCAGCAAAAATACTCAGCACACTTGTATTATGACCACTATCATTTACCAATCCGCTCAGTTCCATATATATTTAATAAATTTGGTTTAAGATCTTTAGATATGGTTCTACTAAAGCAGTTATTTACATACTCTATTGTTGTACTCATCTTTATTTGTACGGCAAGCCAAAGCAGTGCGCAAAATTCTAAAAAAGCCAAGAAGTCTTACGACAAAGCACTAAAGCTAATAGAAAAGGGGAAATATGATGACGTTTTTTCACTGTTGTTGGGCGCTGTAGTTGAAGAGAAAGAACTCGAAGAAGGCCAAGACAGGAAGTTTATTGGTGAAGTTTTTGAACTCTATGCAAGATTTTTTGTCTCGGAGACTTACTATGGGGCAGCCTCACAATATTTTTTCCTTGCCGCACTAAATTACCAAAGAGGTGGGCATACTGCAGAAGCACAGTCGGCTATTCAACAAGTTTCCTACTTTGAAGATTCTGCTCGAAAATATCAAAGCTTTTATGGCTTTGAGAGTTGGAATACGGATAGGGACTATACACGGTACCCGGTTTCGTCCATAGATCGGACATCTGGTGATACAACATGGTTTACTATGAATTTGGGCGTGCGCGACTCTATTAAGCCAGATCAGTCGGGCTGGTTTGTAGCGATATACGATGCTAGTAAACCAGAACGGTATGTTGAAGCCCTCGGCCAAACTACCGTTGTTTCTATAGATCAAGGGCGATCACAATGGTACATGGTGATGAGCGATGATGGCAAGGCTAGCGGATTCACACCGCAAATTGGCGACCTCAACTATATGGAAGTTGGTAACAACCCAGACGCTTATGATGGCCTTATCCAACAATTAACCCGATTTCACATTCCATTCTTAAGCGACAATAATTTGCCTCTTTATAGCTATAAGGTTGCGCAACAAATATCTTTAGAAACCAGCGAGGACGCTTTAATTGAAATGATGCGTGATATCATTAACAATACGGCAAAAACCCTTTATGATCCTGAAGAAAGTAACTTAACAGAAAAAATAGACTCTGGCGCTTTTGCAGGTTTAAATATGTGGGAAGCAATGCTAATTACAAAAACGACAGATGTTAAAGCCTTCTTGCGTTATGTAATAGACTATCCGCATAAATACATGGGTCGCAAGTTTAGAATTGACGAATCATATGCCACTTGGGTGATTAACTTTACACCTACCAATGAAGACGACGGCAATTTATTATCAAAGTTGTACAAAGAAATTGTCACTGATGCCGATTGGGAGAATTGGGAGTCGGCATACGGTCGATATTTAAAAGTGACAGCATTTGATTTCTCACAGGTTCAAACAAACATCTATGCAGTGGTTAATCAAGGTAATCTTGATAGCGCAATCAAGTTGGTTGATAGATGGTCCACCTTGTCAGCGAAGTATAAATACCGCCAGGAATATAGAGATTTCGAATTGATCCGAGCCTGGGTCTTCCAGACCAAAAAACAATATTCAGAAGCCGAAAAAGTGTACCGTGACTTACTTAAGGAGGACCCTTCAAACTATAATATCCATTGGCAATTGGGTTTGATGTACCTGACATCGGAAAACCTGATAAAAGCACTACCTGAATTTGCCTTTGTGAAAGACAACATGTCGGAATATGCTTTTGGCCATGGTATGTATGGTTGGACTTTAATAAAATTAGGCCGATTTAAAGCTTCAGAAGAACACACTGAAAAAGCCTATATGTTGGATAGTAATGATGCAACGTATGCCATGAATTATGGTCACTCGTTCACATTACTTAGGAAGTACACAAAAGCCAGAAAATACTATTTGAAAGCGCTAGAAAATGCGGGTGCTACTTCCGTTTTCGACGAAGGTATTATTGCTGATTTCGACTTTTTTATCGAAAACGGTTGGGAGGTTGAACAAGTTAACCGCGAAAAAACACATTTAACCAGCCAATGGAACAAGCACTTTAAATACAAGGCTTTAGGAAATGAATACTTCACCAAAGGTCAAGGTTTAGAAAAACAGGAGCAACATTTACAGGCTGGCCTAGCGTTTGACACAGCCATCGCCTTTGAGCATAAAGGTAATTACGTAAGGTATGGCTTATTGAGAAACTACCACAGATGGAGTGCGTATAATTACTATAAACATGAGGACTATAATACTTCGTTACAACGGTATATGACCAGCTGGAACATTAACCTCAAACACATCAACGATCCTGAGCTAGAAATGGATGACTTAGAGATGATCAGTAATCTAAATGACTGGCTCGACAACGACGTAATGGAGGACATGTTTGACAAAATGAAATTGGCCGCACGAAGAAAAATCCAGAGTAAGCAGCGAAGCAACGACCTTTATTTTATCAGCATTGGCACAAACGGCAGCAACCCAAATGGCTATCGGCACGCTACAGAAGATGCCAAAATTATGGCCGAGATAGTTGGTGAGCGAGCTCAACGGATTTTTGATCAATCTCACATTTTTGTTTTAAATCAGGATAAAAAAGACTCGGTTAAGTCTGCATTCGAAAACGTTATTGTGAATTCAAAACCGGGGGATTGTTTCATATTGTACTACGCTGGTTATACCAAAGATGACAAACTTTTAGTAGGAAACGACACCATCGATAATGAACAAATTTTGGCATGGCTCTCTTCGATGTCTGCTTCAAAAAAACTATTGTTAATTGACGCGGTTAACTCGAGTCTCATTGACCAATATGCTGCTGACCAGCGCGAAAACGATCATGAATTTGTTGCAGAAAGCATTGGATTTTTAGTATCAGACGGAAGGGTCGAGATGCCCAAATCCGACATGAGTCTATTTACCTCGTACCTAACAGAAGGCATTTCTGGTAGCGCTGCTACCAATTGGCAAAACAGCTTTCATAAAGACACCACAGCGTCTTTGGCCTATGTAACCTCTAAAAGTTTAGAAGGGTATATGTATGGCAATATGTCTTCTGGAAATCTCCAATTTGACTTAAAAAGTTACTCATCTGGGGTTGACTTTCCACTTACGTTTGTCAATGCAACAACGAACTTGACAGACACAACACCTCCAATGATATACATTCCAAACGTGATTAATTCTGATGGAAAACGCGGAGGTAAAACAAAAGTTGTAACGATATCAAAGAATGTAGGAGGCCAAGCGCTTGACGAAAGCGGCATTGCTGAAATAATGGTGAATGGGGTAAGTGTCGCCTTCTCACAAAATGGTAAGTTTAACTTAGACCAAAATTTCACAAATACATGGACGAAGCTTGTTATTTCGGCTAAGGACAGAAATGGGAATGT
>ERZ1046740.778-NODE-778-length-25103-cov-4.996527_pt1 | contig 25103 bp, 16 predicted proteins | sample MGYA00383093_ERZ1046740 | MGnify/ENA primary metagenome ERZ1046740 (study PRJEB29581, sample SAMEA5548363) | metagenome | biome: marine; feature: coastal; material: water | depth 25 m | study: Short-term variability in the microbial, nano- and picoplankton... | reverse complement strand
TAATAGGGGCCCAGAAATCAGGTACAACCACCCTGTTTGAACATCTTCGCAGGCACCCCGCAGTGAGTATGCCAATGGAAAAAGAGGTGCCATTTTTTTCCAGTGCCGACTGTGACGGGGCCGCCTGGCAAACCTTCTGCGACCGGAATTTCAGTGATGCCTCAACCGACACGCTTTGGGGAAAGGCGAGCCCTCAATACATGTGCGACCCTAGTGCACCCCAGCGAATCAAAGCACTGATGCCTGATGTCAAACTGGTTGCGATATTGCGCGACCCGATCCGACGAACTTGGTCGCATTACCAGATGGGTAGGCGCAGGGATACCGAGGATCGTAGTTTCGAGACAACTGTGTGTGACCTTCTGGAAAACGAGGCACTACGCCTTGGCCGAAGTCAACAGCTTCCGTCGCATCAGCAGGGATACGAGCCCGAATCAGATTTCTATGTGGCCTGGAGCGAGTATGGCCGAATTCTTGCCAGCTATCTCGAGTACTTCGAAAGGAATCAAATACTAATCCTGTACACCGAGGATCTCAAGAATCAGCCCGACGTTACGCTCGATAGGCTGTTGACTTTTATCGGGCTAGACCCCGGCTATCGACCGACAAGTCTTGGTCGCGAATTTCACCGGGGCGGTAGTGGCAAGTATATTCCGCACTCGATACGGCTCTGGTTTCGCAGAAGGGCAATACTCTACTGGGCATGGAAACAACTGCCTGACCAGGTTCAGGGTCGGCTGCGATTTCGCTACGAGCAGTTAAATATACGTAAAACACCAGCAATGGCCGCAGTGCCCCTCGAAGGGCACTCCTACGAGAGGCTTCGTGCCCATTTTGCCCACGATTTCCGTTTGCTCTCGCAAATCGTCGGCCGCCAACCAGCTTGGGGAGAGGCATACTCAAGGCAGGAGTAATTCTGGCCCCGAGGCCGCATCCACCTATTTATCTTGAGTTAAAAACTTACAAGCCAACACTACAGTGAGTCCAGTTATGAATATCGATATTGTTGATACAAAGGCAAGAAGCCGACACCTGCTGGAAAAGTATTTCCCAAGGGCAATCATGAACTATCGCATCATGAGAAAAATCGGATTTGAGGAAGAAATTGCTCTCCTTCCCCAGCTATGCGACCCGAGAAAAGCAAGTTTGGACGTTGGAGCCAATATCGGCATTTTTACCTGGCATCTTATGCGGCACTCACTTTCGACAATGGCGTTTGAGCCCAATCCCTACCTCAGCGCTCTGTTGCGACGTACCTTTGGGGACAATGTACCTGTGCAACAAGTCGCTCTATCCAACAGGCGGGGAAGGGCTAATCTTAGCTTCCCAAGCGACGAACACGGGCTTGGAAGCATAGGCGCGGCTGATGTCGATCAAGATTCGACAAGTAATCCGGGTGCTTTTACCTCTTTTGACGTAGAAGCTCTGCGGCTCGACGATCTGGAGTTACCTCCCGTCGGATTCGTAAAAATTGACGTGGAGGGGCATGAGTTGGAGGTGCTGGAGGGGGCACAGGAGACAATACAGAAGCACCGTCCTTCCTTACTGGTTGAGATCGAGGAAAGACACCGTCCGGGAGCCATAGAAAAAGCTATTGAATTGTTGAGTAAGTGGAACTACGCGGGTAGCTTCATGGTAAAAGGCAAGCTGAGGCCAGTGTCTGAATTCAGGCAAGACGAGCATCAAAATCTGCTAAATATAAATGATCACGGTGACCGAACAGGAACTTATGTCAACAATTTCATTTTTGCACCGGAAAACTGATTTGAAGAATGTACGCCAGCAAAAGGCTCTGCACCTATCGAGCCCCATTGAAGCCAGCTTTCTGGTTACCGAGGCTCCACGATTTACTGATCGGCTTTATCAGTTTGTATACCGTGTGGCCTACCGCATACACCTGGTTTGGGCCTTTCTGTTTCGGCCCGAATGCCATGGTGTGTGGGTCGCTGTCTGGTGTAGCGGCGAAATACTGCTGATCAAGAACGCATATCGCAACAATATTACCTTGCCCGGGGGTGGGATTGACCGCGGGGAACTGTCGGAGCAAGCAGCGGTGCGTGAGTTGAGAGAGGAAGTGGGGATCGAGTCCACGCCAGGCGAACTGCGACTATGGGGCCAATATCGGAGCCACGCGGAATACAAACGCGATCACATCAAACTGTTCGAACTGGAATTGACCCAACGTCCTGAAATCAGCCTTGATAACCGCGAGGTGACGTGGGCCGATATCCGCAGTCCGGAGCAAGCTCTTACCCTGCCTCTTTTTCCGGCCTTGCGTACCTACCTCGAAGAGAGGTTGGCGGGGCGCCGTCCCGTTGGACCCAACCCGGCTTCACCTGTATAGCGAGGGTCCACCATCAGCCACGCCAGATCACAACGCCTTGCAATATGTATTGCATTATGCAATATCACTGCTATTCTAATTCACATCAGGGATGCTGAGCCGTCGCCTTCCTCCTTTTTTTTGTATAAAAATCAATGTAATGGATGCCTGAGTAGATATATGCAATTCAGTTTGCAAGATCTGGCGCGGTAATTGAATCGTATTTAGTTCATTTTGACAGCGCTACCGGGATCTGCTCGGCGGGAAAGAGGGTGTAAGTACAATGCACGAGACAGCCAAAGTACTGATGGTCGAGGACAGCCCCTCGCTGACAGAAGTCTACAAGGCCTACCTCGCGGATACGGATTACCAGATCGTGTCGGCTGAAACCCTGGGTATCGCTCACGCCACACTTGGGGCATACCAACCGGATATCGTGCTGCTGGACATCGAACTGCCCGATGGCAGCGGCATGGATTTTCTCGCTGCAGCCGAGACGCTGGTCAACCCACCCAAGATTATTGTAATGACCGCTCATGGCACCTCCGACATGGCCGTAGAGGCAATCCGCCTGGGTGCTTTTGACTTCCTGACCAAACCCTTCGACGCCGCGCGCCTCAAGGTTACCCTGAACAATGCCGCTTCCCAGTTGCGCCTCGGCAAGCAAGTGAGCGAGCTGGCGAGCCTGCAACGCGATCACTACGGCAGTTTTATCGGCAAGTCCCCGGCCATGCAATCCGTTTACAAGATTATCGATTCCCTGGCGACAAGCGATGCCACGGGCTTCATCGTCGGGGAAAGCGGCACCGGCAAGGAACTGGCCGCAGAGGCAATTCACCAGCACAGCTCGCGTCGCGAAGGTGCGTTCATCGCCATCAATTGCGGCGCAATACCTGGTGAGCTCATGGAAAGCGAACTGTTTGGCCACGTTAAAGGTGCCTTTACCGGCGCCAGCAGCAATCGCGAGGGTGCGGCCAGCGTCACTGACGGCGGCACCCTGTTCCTCGACGAAATCTGCGAAATGAGCCTGGAACTGCAGAAAAAACTATTGCGCTTCATTCAGACGGGCACCTTCCGTAAAGTGGGCAGCAACACCCTGGAAAAAGTCGATGTGCGCTTCGTGTGCGCCACCAACCGCGACCCCCTGGAAGAAGTGCGGGAAGGCCGGTTCCGGGAAGACCTGTTCTACCGCTTGCACGTCGTGCCAGTGCGAATGCCACCCCTGCGGGAGCGGGGCGAGGACATACTGTTGATCGCCCGTCATTTCCTCGATGCGCTCAATACCCGGGAAGGCAAGTCGTTCGACGGTTTCAGCGCCGACGCCGAGGAGTCGATCCGCCGCTACCCCTGGCCCGGAAATGTGCGCCAGCTGCAGAATGCCATGCATCAGGTCGTGGTGCTCAATGAGGGCACCATAGTAGAACCGGCCATGCTGCCGGAACCCGTTACGTCCAGGCATATCGATACACCTGACCTGGCCGGACCTTTGGAGACTCCGCCATCCATCAACCATTCTCCCATTGCTATCACCTCGCACATAGAGCGACGGCAACAGGTAGAGCCACTGTGGTTGACAGAAAAATACGCCATCGAGAAGGCCATCGATATTTGCAGTGGTAATGTGAACCAGGCCGCCGGCCTGCTCGAGGTCGCTCCCTCTACCTTATACCGGAAACTACAGTCCTGGAAAAAGCGCCAGGCTTGAACCGAAGCTCATCGACTGAGGAGTAAGAACCGTGTACGGACTGATCAATAATGCAATGCAGAGCATGATTCGCGAAAAGTTTGGCGACGATCAGTGGGATAGAATCCAGGCGGCATCGGGAGTCCCGGAGGACTCCTTCCTGACCAAGCGCAGCTACGAGGACGCCATTACCTACGACCTGGTGGGCGCAGCCGCCGAGGTCCTGGGGGTGCCAGCTGAAGATTGCCTCGTAATGTTCGGTGAGTACTGGGTGCTGGAAACTGCCTCGAAAGCCTATGGCCCCCTTATGGATGCTTCGGGGGATAGCATGGTGGAGTTCCTGCGAAATTTGAATGCCCTGCACGACCGCATCACCGGCACGTTCCTCAACTATGTACCTCCAGAGTTCGAGGTAGAGGAGCTGGACGACCAACGCTACCGTATCCATTACATCAGCAAACGGCGGGGCCTGGTACCCTTTGTAGCCGGTCTCCTCGCTGGGTTGTCCCGGCGCTTCGACGGCGAACTGGTGATTCATTACCAGGAAGAGCTTGACGTGGACCAAGGTACCCATGCCGTTTTCGCCATAAGCGTGCAATGATGCGCGTGCAAGCTCTCGATCATCACGCTGATCTCAAAGCCCTCCAGAGCCTGTTTTCGATTTTCATGGTCCTGGACCGTGATTTAAGGATAATCCATGGCAGCGACGTCCTGGTGCGTCATATGCCAGCCATAAGTGAGCAGCCGCGCTTAACGCAGGTCTTTGACCTGATGCGACCTAACTCGTTGGCCTCTTTTGAAGATGCAGCCAGATATCTCGATTCACTTTTTCTGCTCGTTGCTTCCGACCAGAGCTTCGCTATCCGCGGGCAGATGACTTACCGGACGCTGGAGGGGCAAGACTATCTCGTATTCTGTGGCGGCCCCTGGCTTGCCTGGCTGATAAGCAACCGGCCGGAATTAAGACTGGCACTGAAAGATTTTTCTCCCCAGGATGCTCAGTTCGACCAGCTCATCTATATGACTACCGAGAAAAGTATGGTGGAGGATCTCGAGCTACTCAACAAGCAGTTGCGAACGGCCAAAGAGGAGGTGGAGATAGCGCAGGCCGCGAAGGATGACTTTTTCGCACATATGAGCCATGAAATGCGCACCCCCCTCAATAGCATCGCTGCCTCCCTGGTATTGATGAAAGAACATGGCCTTACCGGCAGGGCCGGGGAACTGCTTGATCTGGCGAACAAGTCTTCCACCAACCTGATGCAGGTCATCAATTACGTTCTGGACATATCCAAGCTTGAGTCCTCCCAATCGCAACTCAAAAACCTCAAATTCGACCTGGCCGAGCTCATCACATCGGTCATGGACATTGTGCGCGCCCGGGCCCTGGAGAAGGGGCTGGAGTTGCGCAGCCGGATTGAACCTGGTCTCGCATCGACCTATCTGGGAGACGAAGACCGCCTTCGACAGGCCCTGCTAAACCTCATGATCAATGCCATCAAGTTCACAGGTACAGGCACTATTAGCCTGAATGCGTCCACGGCGACCATTGAAGACCAGACCTTACGCCTTGAAGTGACCGACACCGGTAAAGGCATCAGCCAACAGGATCAGAAGAGCATCTTTGAGCCCTTCTCGACCCTGGAACCATCCGTCCCGGACACGAACCAACAGGGCACCGGTTTGGGCCTGGATATATCCAGGCGTAATGTCGAGTCTATGGCGGGGGTGATTGGCGTGCTTTCGTCCACGGGTAACGGCTCCATTTTCTGGATCGAGTTGCCACTTCCCGCAGTGACCGGATCCACCGCGGGCCCGGCAGAAGCAACAGCGACAGTTGCTGCGAAAGCGGAGTTTGCCGGGCAGGTGTTGCTGGTGGACGATAATGAAACCAATCTAATGCTGGGTACCATGATCCTGGAAGGGATGGGTGTTACCGTTATTCCCGCCAGGTCGGGCGAAGAGGCCGTTGAGATCGCCACTACCGGCAATCCGGGCCTGGTACTCATGGACATCAGTATGCCCGGGATCGATGGATTCGAAGCGACACGGCGGATCCGCACAAGCCTGGATGCAAAAAGCCTCCCCGTGGTCGCATTTACTGCCTACGCCAGCTCAGTGGAGCAGGCAAAAAGTAAGACCTGCGGTATGAACGATTACCTGACCAAGCCTGTCGATCGGGAAAAGCTCGCTATTGTCCTGGAACAGTGGCTACCCCGGATAGACCGGGATGAGTCGATATTCCGTGGGCAGCCTGCCCCCGGGGGTGCATCTACCATGGTGGATCAGGAGACACTCGATAAACTGCTGCAGCAGATCGGCAGGGACAGTCTCACCTCGGTTATCAGCAGGTTTTGTGATGAGGCGGACAGGCGTTGGGCGGCACTGAAGAGCGCCGCCAATAAAAACGACCTGGCGCGCGAGGCCCACACTCTTGCCAGCACCTGCCGCAGCTTCGGCTTGCCATCTGTGGCAGACAAGCTCAACTGTGTTGAGAGGCATGCCAAATTTGGTGCCGTAGAAGCGGAACCGCCTTGTATCGCGGGGATAGGCAGGGAATTGACCGAAGGTCTGCTGGAACTAAAGGAGGCAATTGCCAGGCTATGAGAATAGAGATGGGCGCTGCATGCCTTGATTTGTGCATTGCTGCCCCTGCCCCTAAAGCCTGCCTGTTATTCCTATTTGTGGCCTTCAAATCATCTTCGGCTTAACATTGAGGTAAGAGACTGCAGCGGTTTAACAAAAACCTTTCATGTGTTTACATTTTATAGACTGCATGTCGCAGCGCCGGAGGCGGAGATTTACCTGAGTTTCATTCGTGTCGCTTCTACGTGGCTTTTGATATTAGGCTTATCGCAATATGACTCTTGCTAGAAATATAACGCGCACTTCAGTTGACGACCTGAGAAAGAAATTGGCAGGCGCCTATCGGCGCATTCGTGCTTTGGAAAAGTCGCTTGACGCGCTAGAACATTTGGAGAGGGGGCAACGGAGTAAGCTTCAAGCCCTTGCCCAAAGCGAAGCCTTTCTAGCGCAGAGCACCGAGATTGCGCACCTGGGCTATGGGATATGGGATGATGTCCTTGACAGAGACACCACTGTATCCGAAGAACTTGCCAGGATCCATGGACTTTCGAGAGATGAGTATCTAGAAACCGTAGGGAGCATGGGAGAATACATTGACTTCATCGTTCCAGATGACCGTGAAAAATACCAGGATTATGAAAATCGGTTTACCCTCGATCCCCTTCACGACGCAGCCGGTGTTGAATATCGCATAGTGCGGACTGATGGTGAAATACGACACCTGCACCAGCGCAGCCAGTACATCCCCGTCACCTCCGGCGAGCCAACTCAGTCTATCGTCGTTATCCAGGATGTCACCGAGCAAAAGCAGATAGATTATCATCTCAAGAAGAGCAGGGAGGCACTCGAAGAAAGCGAAGCCATGCTTACTCAGAGTGTCGCAATGGCTAATCTGGGTCACGCTGTCTGGGATTACGAGAACGAAAAATACACTGAGGTGTCCAAGGAATGGGCAAGGATTTTTGGTTACACGAAAGAGGAATTCCTCACGGAATTCACCGATAGAGATAGCGATAATCGTTTAATCCATCCGGCCGACCTCGAAAGTTACCTTGCCTATTACGATAAAGAGGATCCATACAACCTGACACCGGATATCGAATATCGGATCGTCACGCGTGACAATGACATTCGGCATATACTGCAGTGCCATAACTATGTCTTTAACGAGTTCGGTGTTCAGATCAAAGCGCTCGTAACTATCCAGGACATCACGGACCGTATTGAGCGCGAGAATGAACTTAAGGAAGCCAGGGAAGCTGCGGTACAGGCATCTGTAGCAAAATCATCATTTCTGGCTTTGATGAGCCACGAAATTCGCACGCCACTCAACGCCGTGCTAGGGGCCTTTGGGCTTATTGATTCAAAGGGCTTGGACCCATCGCTGAAACAGTTTCTAAATGTAGGCAGAGAAGGCGCGGAAAGCCTTCTGCGTATAATCAACGATGTTCTCGATTTTTCCAAGATGGAAGCCGGTAAATTACAACTCGAACCCGCCCTGTTTAATGTACAAGAATCCATCAATGGCGTGCTGCAGGTGATTGGACCACGAGCGTTAGAAAAGGGTATCTCACTAACCGAAGAACTGGATATCGATGTTCCCGAATTTCTTATTGGTGACGCAGGCCGGATTCGGCAAGTGTTGCTGAACTTATGTAGTAATGCCGTGCGATTTACTACAAAGGGAGGGGTTCACATCAACGTCTCAAGAACAGAGCAGGAAGATGAAACGGCCCATGTCAGGTTCCAGGTTAAGGATACCGGTTGTGGGGTGCCCCCTGAAGATCATGACCACTTGTTTGAAGAATTCTGGGGAGCGAGCAACAACAAGTTGGACATTACCAGCAGTACGGGTTTAGGCCTGCCAATAAGCAAGCAGCTGGTTGAAATGATGGGGGGATCGATTGGCTTCGACAGTGAGCCAGATTGTGGCAGTATTTTTTGGTTCGAGCTGGCCCTCAAAACTCCCAGTAACGAAGCAGTCAAGGTCGAGGAAAATAAGTCGCATAAATTCAAGCAAATTGCACCATATGTCGACTTGCCCGCCTTGCAGGGGCGTGTCCTGCTGGCAGAAGACAATCCGGCCAACCAATTAATCGAGCAAACTGTACTCGAGCGCATCGGCCTTCAGGTAGACGTTGTCGCCAATGGTCACGAGGCCATCACAGCAGTTCGAAACATTCCCTATGACATGGTATTAATGGACATCAACATGCCCGAGATGGATGGTATTGAAGCCACGGCGGCCATTCGTAAATTGCCTGGCGCCCTGTCCAGCATTCCAATCATCGCGATGACAGCACTGGCGATGCCAGGAGACAAGGATAATTTTCTGTCTCAAGGCATGGATGGTTATATCAGCAAACCCATTATCAGAGAAGAATTGTACACTTGCATCGCCAGTGTTCTTCAAGACCTCGGCCGGTTGTCTGCCACCATCAATGACTCAAATGGTGTCAAGCGGGGCGATACTGATACCCTGGTTTTCGACACTAACATTTTTGGTGTCCTGGTAAGAGACGTTGGTGCCGAACACATGCCAAAAGTTATCGATAAGTATTTGTCGGAGGTTCCGGCCCGAGTGGATGCAATCACTGCCGCCGCCGCTCGCGGCGATTGTGACCTGGTTGCAAGAGAAGCCCACCCACTAAAGAGCAGTTCTGCTTATCTGGGAGCCATAGGTCTGGCAGAATTGGCTAACCAGCTGGAACATGCCGGACGTGAGCATGATCTGGAGACAATCAAATTGATGGTATTACAATTACCCAGCTTATTTGAGCAGACACGAGATAAAATACCGAGAGTCCATTTGGTTAAGTAATCGGTTCTGGCAAGTTAAATACTTTAGTGGAAGAAGGCCCATTTTTCAGTTACCGCCAGTTAAGTGGCAGATGCCTTTATAGGTATTCATCACCGAATCATCCCATTTCCAGCATTTAACTTGTCAGTACCGTTTTCGGGGTAAAAAGTTGCGCATAATGCCCAATTCTGAGCTACCCTTTTGAGAATAGCCTCTATCGGGGCAGTAGCGCCGCCCGGCCGCCAACCAATCCTATGGAAGCGATTTCCTCATGAGCGAGCTCAGTTCAAGATTCTTCATCCTCCTACCGATAATGCTGGGCTTTTCCATCGCTGCACAGGCCGCCAAATACCTCCCCATCAACGAGATCCCCGGCCAGGTGCCCGAGACCGAGGAGGAGGCCAATGTCTGGCGTGTCGGTCTGGACCATCAGGAGAAGGTGCGAGGCACCGATGCGCTGGTCAATGACGCTGCGCTCGAGCAGTACATTGAAGGTGTCATCGCCCGTCTCATGGGACCGATGGTGGAGCAGATCGGCCTTGATGTGGACGTGCTGGTGTTCAAAGACCCAACGTCCAATGCCTGGGTCTACCCCAACGGCACAGTGGCTGTTCAGACGGGCCTGCTGGCGGCTGCGGAGAACGAGGCCCAGTTGTCCGCCATTCTTGGGCACGAGATATCGCATTTCCTGAATCGGCACGCCTTTGTGCAGATAAAGAGCAAGCAGACCCAATTGTCGAGGTGACTGTAGCGGTCGTGAAAGCGCCTTTTAAAAACGACAAGGCATCCTGGAGTGGTACCAAGCAAAAAATCAAGGTGTCCGGGGACGGTTGGTTTGACGGCGGCAAATCCGGAAACGTCTACGCATCGTCCATCCGCGTGACCATTGTTGACCGCAGTGGGAGTCCTAAGTACTTCTGGGGAGGCGGCGTTGAGGTCATGATGCACCGCGAGGGCGACACGCTTAAATCACTGCCCGAGGAGGAGTTTTGGCAGGACGAAGAACGGATACGGGATGCGATAGAATACGCATTCAAGCCTCTTTAGAGTACTGACAAGTTAACTCGTTTTTTCTCGAAATGTGGCATTGCAGAGTGGATAAACCATCCAAAAGGGGTCAAAGTGGGATACTACGAAGTGCTTTGGGTACGGCGTGGCTTATGGTGTCTGGTGGGAATCTGTGGCGCTTATAGGCATTCATGGGCCGAGTTAATCAATTTCGGCGATTTAACCTGGCACGACCCAGCCAAAGCATCTCAGTTACTGGACTAAACGGTGGCCCGCCCCCGGTAAAGAACCTTGTATCACCCTACCTTCCATCATCACCGCAGATGGTGTTACTTTCCAGATTTCATGGCGATCGACATCGAAAAGATTTTTTTCGAGTACCACCAGGTCGGCGAGCTTTCCCACTTCGATCGTCCCAAGCTCGCTCTCCCTTCGCAATTGGTAGGCCCCGTTTCGTGTGTATCCCTCGATTAACTGTTCGAGACTTAACCGTTCGTTGCTCGGGGATCGGATGCCATCATCCTTCGTTGTCCACCATTCCTTTGGATATTGCCGGGTATGCCCAACTTGCATCCCCAGGTAGGGGCTCAGGTAGGTGGCAAGCATATTGCCCCCCCACCATTCATCGCTTGAAAAGGTAACAATGGCGCCACTATCAAACACGGAGCGTGCCTGATACGTCATTGAATACCGTTCCTCCCCAAGGAGTTCTTTCACCACATCATCATGTTCTACGCCTATCCACCACGGTGTGAAATTGCAAATGATCCCGAGTTCTTTTATTCGTGGCAAGTCAATCGGATCGATCAATACCAAATGCGCCATGGTTACTCTGGGATAGAAATCACCTTTGGTAATAGCTTGAGCCGCTTCTACGGCATCCAATACAGTCCTGACAGCCAAATCGCCGATGGTGTGTACAAGTAGGTCCAATTTTTCCGTATTCAGCTCTAGGAGCAAGTCACGAAGTTCCTCTACGGATAACATGGTGGTTCCCACGTAGCTGTCGTTGCCCGAATACGGCTCTATGAATCCACCAGATTGATTTGCGCTGATACCATCCATGAAGAGCTTCACCGAATTGAACTGAAGGAGCTCGCCACCATATTCTCTTCGATAGCGTTTCACTTCCGATATGGCCGTTTTAGCTCGTTCGGGTGTGAATATCTGATAGGTGCCGTAATACCTCAGGGGCAACTTACCTTCTTGTTCCAGCTGTGAAACAACACCATATACCAGGTCCCCATAGCCTTTATTGCCTGCGTCGAAGATAGAAGTCACACCATGTCTACTGAGGACCTGAAGGGTTTCCGCCACGCTTTCTTTATGTTCCTGCTTACGCTCATCGGTAGTGAGCGCAAATTGTTTGGCAAAATGTTGTACTCCGGCGCCTTCTTTTACCCATCCGGATGGCTCTCCACTCTCGTCCCGTGCGTACATGGCCAAGCCCGATCTTGGGTCGGGGGTGTGTTTATCGACGCCAAGCTTTTCTAGCGCCTTGGAATTTAGCCAGAAGTCGTGAGCAGTCGCGCTTTCAAACCAGACCAGACGATCCGGTACTACGGCATCCAATTCTTCTTTCTTGGGGCCTTCGTTGCCATGGACAAACATATCTGTGGGCCAACAACAAAGCCGTAACCATTCATCGTCTGGGCGCTCATCAGCATATGCCTTGACGGCAGCTAACAAGTCCTCTTGAGTGTCTCCTTCTACTTCACCGAAACTTTCGACATTGACATATCCAGGATGCGAATGGCCATCTATCATCCCTGGTATAATCAGCCTCCCACTAAGGTCAATGGAGTTCGTACTTGTATACGAAGTGATTTTATTCGCATCACCAACGTAAACAAATTTTCCATCCCTAATGGCCAATGCTTCTGCCCATGGTTGTTGTTCACTCGATGTGAAAATTTTGCCACCGGTGATAATCAGGTCAACACTTTCCTTCGTACCGCCGTCTACCGTTGCTTGGCTGGACGTTGTCAATACGATTAATAGCGTGATAACCCATGTATAGTTTTTGAACTTCATCATCATTATGAATTTCCAATCTCGCGATATGAGTTGACGAGCGCCATATTATATTCAAAAGTGCTGGCAAATTAACTTCTCCAGATCACAGATACCCGCTGTCCGCGTTCAAGCAGCCGCCTTACTCCATTCACTGAACGCACAGATCCTGAGATTCCGATAGTGTTCAGCCCGGATCAAATGCCTTCCCAAATTGAACAGGTTGTAGACAGCTACCGGGGCGGTCAAAAATGGGGCTGGCTTCTCGAGTCGGAGATAATACGCCATTTCCAGCTCCGTCGAGGAATACGAAAAACTAATTCCTCAAGCTGCTTGTCAGTACCCATTAGCACCTTCTTGAGTGATACAACCTGTCCCGAAGGAACCCGCAGCAACGTGGATAAAGACTGGTGGCCAGAGGTCATCATAATACCGACCCACAGCCCTGATCCTGGGTTAAGATACCACGCATGGACAATTCGCTCACCCCCGATGAAGAGCGCCGTTTCAACGCCTGGCGCTACTCCCCTTCCGTCTCCTCTGACAGCCGGGACGAACTTATTGTCGCCTTCAAACTCGGTAAGCTGCTGCCCTTTCCCGCCTCAAAGGCATTAAAGGCACTGCGGGGCCTTGCCGGACTGAACCCAGAGTTGGTTATGATGGTGGAGGATTACGTGAGGAACGAGCCTTCGCTTGCTTTTAGGGGGGAGCCACCCCATAGGCTGGCCGTGTTTACGAAGTGTGTATCGCCCAATTCACAGCAGGAAGGCCCCATTCAATTCTGAGGTTGATTGGTTTATTACATTAGTAACGTTTTAGGTACTGACAAGTTAACTTATTAATGCCTTACCAGGTTGAAAAAGTTACTCCCTGCCGCCTGCATGATTGCAAATCTCGTGCCCGTCTCACGGATTCGAACCTCCGCATCCCTCGCTCCCGAACCCTGGGAATAGATTGGAAATCCATTGATAATGGGGTTTATACTTCTTGAATGTTTTATCCTGATAGCACATTCAATTATGGAAAAACCCAGCAGCATCACTTTCAACTGCTCTCATTTAAACAAAAACATAGTATTAGTCTTAACGCTGCTATTTTTATCGGGTTGTGGCGCGGTATTTTTTAGTAGCAGTAACGACAACATAGAGAGGAGGCTTACAACTTTAAGGGATTTTCAGGCGGAAAAACTTTTTGAGGTCCCCACAAACACTATGGGGTCATGGGTGGGGATGACAGTTGACTCTAAAGGCCGGCTGATCACTTCCAGTCAATTCAAAGGTCTCCATCGAATAACTCTATCTGATGAAGCCAACAGCCCTGAGGATCAACGAGTAAAAGTAGAACCGCTAAGAACACGTTTGCGTGGTGCTCAAGGTTTGCTTTACGCTTTTGAGAGCCTCTATGTTCTCGTAGGAGAAAAACATAAGCCCTACGGTCTTTATCGTTTAACGGATACAAATGGTGACGACCAATTTGATGATGAAGAATTGCTACAGGAATTCAAATCTGATGGGGAACATGGCTTACACTCGCTAGTTCTGTCGCCGGACAAACAGTCTGTTTTTATAGTCGGCGGAAACACATCTGTACTACCCAAAAACATAAACGACAACGGCCCGGCAAAAGTTTGGCAGGAGGATCTGCTACTGCCACGTATGTGGGACGCCCGCGGGCACGCAAAAGGAAGGCTGGCCCCAGGCGGCTTCATACTCAGCTGCGATAGAAACGGCAGGAACTTTTCTTTGGTGGCCAGTGGCTTTCGCAATCAGTTTGATGCGGCATTTACTGCCAGCGGCGAGTTATTTACCTTCGACTCAGACATGGAATGGGATATAGGGATGCCATGGTATAAACCCACCCGGGTATTACATGTTGTTAGCGGCGCTGACTATGGCTGGCGTTCTGGGTCCGGCAAATGGCCAAACTACTACCCTGACACACTGCCTCCCGTTATCGAAATGGGCTTGAGCAGTCCAACCGGGCTAAGAAATGGTATTGATGCAAAATTTCCGGCCAAATACCAGAAAGCTATTTTTCTCAATGACTGGACCTATGGAACCATGTATGCGATTCACCTAGTTCCAGACGGTGCGAGCTATAGAGCTGAAAAAGAAGAGTTTGTTAGTGGTGTGCCACTGCCATTAACCGATGTCATTGTACGACCACAAGACGGCGCAATGTATTTTCTGGTCGGTGGGCGAAAAGGACAATCTGCCCTGTATAAAGTCTCTTACATCGGCCAGGAATCAACCGAGCCAACCATACACCCACAGATGAATGCCCCTGCACATCAAAGGGTGATGCTGGAAAGCCTACACAAGGCAGGTACGCCCCCATCATCAATCACCACCGCATGGCCTTACCTCTCTCATGAAGATCGCTTCATTCGACATGCAGCGAGAGTTGCCATAGAGAAGCAACCTTATGCACTGTGGGCTGAAAAGGCATTGTCATCCAAAGATAACCTGACAACCATCGAATCAATGATTGCTCTGGCGCGTGTCGGAGGCAGCTCCTATCAAACGGCCATTCTCAACAAGTTATTGGACATAGATACAACAGAGCTAAATAAACAGCAGCTGCTGGGGCTATTGCGAGCTTACCAGCTCGCATTTATTCGCGCCGATACAGCGGAGAATGAGGAAGGCGATGCGACAAAACAAAACGTTATTGCCGCGTTAGACCCTCTATACCCCTCTATGGACAATTACCTTGACCGTGAACTAAGCCAGGTTTTGCTTTATCTCAACGCACCGGGAGCTGTCGGCAAAACAGTGCGGCTATTAGTAACTGCTGGATCTGATTATCAATACTTGCAAGACGAAAGCGTTCTGGTTCGAAATCAGGATTACCGTAAGGCGGCTGATGAGCAAAGAAAGGCGGCTCCCAATACCCAGCAAATAGCCATGGCTTTTGCGCTAAGGAGCATCGATACCGGATGGAATTATCAAGATCGGGTGACGTATTTTTCCTGGTTTAAAACAGCAAGCACATGGTCTGGCGGTATGAGCCTGGCTAAATTTATCCAGAACATGCGTAAGGAGGCGTTAGTCACGATCGGTGACCCGAATCTACGCGAGGAGATGGCCGCATTATCAAAAGGGAAGGTCAAACCGAGCAGAAAAAGTACCCCACCAAAGGGTCCCGGCCGGCAGTGGACCGTGGATGAGGCGATGAAAGAGGTTGAGAACAATTTGAAGGAACGTAATTTTAAACAGGGTGAAAACATCTTTCATGCGACAGCCTGTTCTTCCTGCCATCGATTTGCCGGGCAAGGTGGCGGCATAGGCCCGGATATAACCGGGGCTGCCAATCGTTACACCCTAAGGGATATGTTCGAACACATTATCACTCCATCTAAAGCGATTTCAGATCAATACGGCAGCGAGAATATCAAGATGCTCGACGGCAGTCAGGTGATTGGCCGTGTCGGCTCCCAAGAGAATGGAAGCTTGCACATCATGACCAACCCCTTTGCTCCCGAGAGCACAATTGAAGTCGATGTAGAGTTAATTGAAGAACGAGCACGATGGCCTGTATCCTCGATGCCCGCAGGATTAGTTAACGGCCTTAACCCCAATGAACTCAGTGATCTGATGGCTTTTATTTTCTCTGCGGGCGACCCGGAACATGAGTACTTTGAAAAAAACATCGGCGCATACATTTTTGATGGTAAATCACTGACTGGCTGGGAGGGCGACAAGGAGCTGTGGTCAGTGCAGGACGGAGCTATTGTTGGCGATAGTCATGGCAAGAAGCTAAGAAATAGTAGTTATCTAATATGGCAAGGAGGAGAAGTAGCAGATTTTCATCTTAGTTTTGAAACGAAGCTGGAGGGTAATAACTCCGGGATGCAATATCGATCAGAGTTATTTGCTGACGAACCGTGGCGTTTAAAAGGCTACCAAGCAGATATTCATCCTAAACCTGAGTATACAGGCATGCTTTATGGTGAAGCCATTGGCCGAGACATTATTGCGACGCGCGGCTATCAATATATTGTTGATGAGGCATCGGGTAAGGCCCAAGTATTGGCTAAAATTTCCAAGGTGGAAAAACTGGATTTGAGCCAGTGGCATACAATAGAAATTATTGCAAAAGGCAATCACCTGGTTCACAAAATTGATGCACAAGTTGTATTGGACCTTACCGACAACCACAGGGAGAAACGCCTGGAAGGTTTACTCGGCATGCAGCTTCACGGCGGTGACAGCATGAAAGTCTGGTTTAGGAATATTCAACTGGAACACCTTTGATAATAACGACAAGTTAACTATACAAAGACCGAGGAAAACCGGCTCCTGATTCTGGGCCACTGCCCTGCCCCATTCATTGAACAGGTACTAATGTAATAAGCCATCCCCTTCCACGCCACTAGCCCGGCGCTACCATCGGGACTTGCCAGCGGTCCAGCAACATATTGAGAGATGCGAGTTGTGCATCAGTTAGTGCCTCATCAGGTGAAGTGAAAGACGTCAGTTCCTGATCCACCTTGTAGACCCTGTCTACCCATTCAACCGGCACACCACCGTGTAGAAATTCATCTGTTTGCAGGACCATCACTATGGCTTCAACAGACTTGGAAAGCAGGAGAGCATGAACGCGACGATACAGGTTCTCGAAAGGCAGTGGCATTTGCAAACCAGACGGCATCAGGGTTTCTTTGGCGCTGGTCAGATAAGCGTTTGCGCCACGAGCCAAAAGGGCTTTCCAGCGCTCTGTGGCAGATTGCCATGCTGCCTCGCCTCCTATATAGATCTCGATAGGGATACGGCCGTCACCGTTGAGATAGCTGTTAAGAAACAGGGGCAAATTTTGCCGGGAGATTTCACCGCCTCCCAGCATGGGGCCAGAGTTTACCTCATTGATTATCGCGCCGTTCTCATACCAGGGCCTGCCGATATCCGTTGTAATTATGTCGACCCCTGCCACGCTCATGCCCAGTAAACTGGTGGCTGCAAGTGCAACCCTGAGGTTCTCGGGGTGGACACGGTCTGATACATCCTCGTCGATCCCCCCCCACTCGGTGGATTCAATCCTTCGCAACGGTACCCATACACCCTCATCCGGTACTGACATCTCATTGAAGCCTGCAGTCTTTATGGATTCTCTTGCCATCGCATCCATTGAACTGATTTCTGTCCTCTTCCAGGGCGGCCTGCTTTGCTGGAATTCATACTCGCGGGAGACCAGGTCCGCCACGGTGTCTGTGCCATTCCCCTGCACGGACATAGGCATACGCTTGACTGCATAAAGTAACCCGCCGCCAGCAATAAACAGACGAACACACACACCGGGAACCTGCTGCTCAATGACAACACGACCATGTATTGAAACCTGGATTGCCCGGTGAAAAGCGCGTGTAAGCGTTTTTTCATCAACGACGTCGACGGTGACACCTTCCCCCCTGTCGGCATCATCTGGCTTAACGACAACCGGCCATGACAGTTTTTTGCCCGCATTGATAGCGGCTGCCTGATTATCGGTAATATAGTTGGCCGCCGCTGGAAGCCCCGCCGAGTAGAGCACATTGGCTGTTATGGACTTGCTGGTAGCCAGAAATTTGGAAATGCCTGAATCTTGCTCCACAGAACTCGTGTGACTCAATCGAGCGTTGGCACCCCACCCCAACTGATAAACACCGGTGCCAAAATGCCTGAATGGGATGCATTGTAAATGGGCCGATTTAAGTATTTCGTATGTGCACTTGCCGACGTGGCAACCTTTAAGCAATGGATCAATCACGTTGTTTTGCACAAAAATGAATAATTCCTGCCGATTCTTAGTAGTAATATCATGACGTACCGCCCACGCCGCGCTCGCGAATGCACCCTTTAGTGCTATGCCAAATGCATCCGGTGGGAAATTCTCCAGATAGACTACCGCTGCTTTGACACGCCATGTGCCCTTGGTTACATCATCCTGTAGACATTCTACAATTTCAGGTGTGCAAAAAATGGGAACGTGGGCTGCCTGCATGAATAAGGTGGCTAATCGCATGCATCGCATCAGCCACTGATGGGACTCTGCGGGCAGTTTGCTATCTGCTGTGAGTTCGTAGCCGGGCTCTCGCGAATGTGCATCTTCGAGCACATCTACCAACCACGGGTCCAGTCGCTCAAGATCGGCAACCTCCGGCGGCTTGTAGACTAACACCATCTGCTGCGTAACCTGCCAGGGTTGCCTTGCAGGTGAAGGGGAAGCTAGAGCGGATTCCACTTTTCGACGGTAAAAGTTGGGGGCCAGACCAAGCTCCACCCTGACCTGGTGCGCCAACTCATCACGAAGCGGCTTACCCAATTCATTACGGGGAATATTCTGCAATATAACGATACGACGCGGGGAGTGCGCTCCCAGCTGTTCCCGGGCATAGTTGAGCAAATGGTATTCTGAGGTACGGGCTGTACTTTCCAGAGTCACCGCGCAGACTGGAATATCCTGGCTGACTTCATTGCGGATGGCCAATGCAGCGGCACCCGCCACACCGGGGCAGCCCGTGAGCACATGCTCGATTTCTGTCGGATAAATATTAATGCCGTTCATTATCATCATATCGTCGGTGCGCCCTAGATAAACAAGCTGATTATCTTCCGTGATCAGGCCCAGATCACCTGGATAGAACCAACCCTCCCTGTACGCTGCGCTTGTAGCCTCTTGATCAGCCAGGTACTGACCAGCCAGTGATGGGGTTTTTACCCTGATCAGCCCTGGAGTTCCTGCAGCTATTGGTAGGTCACTGGAATCGACAATCTCCAAGTGGGTTTCTGCTAATAATCTACCTACTGTGCCAGGATACGTGAATATCTCGTCGGGAGTGGCGACAGAGATATTCCCACACTCATTGCAGCCATAGGAGACATATAAATTCCTGGAAACTGATTGTGTGATCCTGCGCCGGAGAGACTCGCTGACAGTGGAAGACGTTAAATCCAGACAATTGAGGTGGTCCCAGACTGGAGTTGATTGTTCGGGAAGCGCCTGGCAGATTTGCTCAATGTGAAAGACCGTTGAGGTGAGAACAGTAACCCCGTAGTCAATGACAGTTGAGATGGGGTCTTTCCCGCTGTCATTAACCAGTGCGATACGGTTTCCTGATCCCAGGGCCGCCAGCAGGCGAACTTTTGCAGACCAGTAGTTCAGGTGTATCTGGGTGGCGACGCAATCACTCTCTGTGACCTCATAGCCTCGAGAAGATCTGGAGCAGCGTTGCTCCAAAAATTCATGCGTGTAGGGGATTAGTTTGGCGCGGCCAGTGGTGCCCGAGCCATAATTAATGATGCATAGTGCTGTTGGCCTGGCATCTCTAACTTCGACATTGATATCCTGTAATTCCAGTACGGCGCTTCTCGATAGCGGGAAAAACGCTATACCTTCAAGGTCAATTTTGGGCGGTTGGTTATCATAGATCAGGAAATTGGCTCTTGCTGAGGACAGCATACTCAACTGCTGAGTGATGGGATAATCCGGTGGAACTGTAAGGGACGTAGCCCCGATTCTGGCACATGCCAGCGTGGCTACAAGCAGCGCTAGCTCGTCTCTATAACTCAGGGCAATAATGTCGCCTTGCCTGAATTCCTGCCGGTAGAGATGGGTGGCGGTTTTCCAGACCATGTCATCCAGCTGAGAAAAAGTGACGGTGTGGTCGGGAAGGACAACCGCTGTCGAATTGGGCTTTGAATCGGCCCATATGCCTATCTTGTCTGCAAAATTCATCTACAAAAGCACCGCTATAATTAGTTTGCTCTGATTGTGAGCCAGTGAACTCGAATGTCGTTCTATGGTACTGGCAGGTTAACTTGACGTCTTGGGTTAGCGCTATACAAATCGACCTCCAGCGGCAAAAACATCGTCATGCATCCCCACACTGAGCCAACTTTCTGGGGCTTACTCATTCTACATTCACACCTTTCGAACAGAAATAAGTTAATTTGTGAGTACCGTCTGGGGTCTTGAGACGAGCGTTAATTGTTCGAGACTATTTAGTCCTACCTGGCTTCCAGTAACAGGCGGCGTGCCATTTCAATGACCTCCTTCTCATCCACGATCATCTGCGGGCTGTCGAAGTCAAATTCAACAGGCTCGACCACCCAATAGTCAAGACTCGCGGCCTGGGCCAGACCCCAGTAGACAGCGCGCGGGTTCGCGCCTGCGTTGAACAGGCGGTACAGGGGCAAGAACTCGATCACCGGGGTACCGGGCCTCACAAACACCAGGTTGGCGAAAGCACCACCGTGTGGTCCGAGTACGAGGCGAGCTCTCTTGAAGAGATCTCTGTCAGCTGCAGTGTCTTCACGGCTCTGAAAGATGTGCAACTTACAGCCAGCCGCTTCGACGATCGGGCGCAACTTTTCCAAAAGAGTGCTTTCGTTGGCAACGCTCCGTTTGCTCTTGGCAGGTCTATGCAGGTACAGAACTAGGTCCTGTGGACCGTCTTCGAGCACGCCCAGACGAAGCTGGATCGGACGAAGAATGCCGCGCGGATAGATGCCCTGGCCGGCATTGGGCTCGAAATCGTGATATAGGGCGAGTCGCGCCTGATAGACGAATCCATGCTCCGCGGAAATCGGTTTTTGTTCCAGTCGGTGCTCAAGGCCCAGTTGGCGAAAGAACCACTTACCGGCCTGACTCCCAAAATTGTGGGTCAGGAGCTTCACGTGTCCGAGTTCGGGTTGCTCCAGAGCATCGATTACAGCCCCCAAACGGGGAAGCGCATCAAGTACGAAGTGCTGAAACGCTTCACCACCCCAGGCGGCGATGGAAATGGCCACATCGAGCGATCTGACCTCCTGGGTCTTTTCATATAGTCGCCAGCTGTCTCCAAGCCACCAGCGCCCGAAACTGTAATAGCGCTCGTTGTCGAAGATAACATTGTCACCCATGAAGCCGCCGGGAACGCTCATCAGGAACCCTCTTTTATAGGATGGATACCAACGACGAGGGTAGTCATCGAGGGTCTTGGGAGCTTGCATTCTCGTAGTCACCGGACTCCACCTGATTAATGCGTCGGGCACCTCGTAGTCTTGCTGGACTGTCTGTTTCTGATAGGTCGTCACGATCTTGAGCCCATCCCCGCGCACTGGCTCCACCTGGTCATCGGCCGCGATCGCTTCCAGGCCCGGCACCACCCAGGCAGGTGGTGGTGCATCCGGGGCGTCGCTGTAAATCAACTTCGGTATTGCCCGTGAGTCGTCAGGCACCAAGTATTCACCAAAGATATCGGTGTTCTCTGCAATCCAGTCCTCTGCGAGAAGGTAGCGCATAGCGCGTTGAAAGTTCTCGGTAGCCGCTGGAAGCATTGTCTCGTAGAGCTCAAAGGACAGGTGCCCGCAAATCTCTTCGAGCTCCTCAAGGGAGGAAAAACACTGTATTCCATCCAGGTTAAAATGCTCTCCGATACGCTCGGTTCCGTAATAGACGGGTATGGTTCCAGTTACGAAGCAGTCGATGATCTTCTCGGTGAAGTAAACATCGCGTTTGCAGTTCTCGACAGCAATCTGGAAACAATAGTTACGAAATGATTCGAGTTTGTAGGGCAAAGATCGGTTGGCGATGGCACCGTAGAGGTCCACTGTGCAACCTGCGATACGACCTTGCCCCGGGTGCGTGCTCTGTTGTATTGCCCGCTCGAAGATCTCGTGGCGCAGTGCATGGCCAGACAGGCCAAGGTTCTTGGTGGAGGAAATGAAACTGACGAGCCGGGTCTTTTCATACAGTGCGTGGTCTTCACGGCGCAGGGTACAATTGCCATGGGGAAAGAATACTGCCTTGTCACCAAGGCGATCGCACAGTTCTATGTCGTGAGTCAGCACTCGATCGAACACTTCTGCGTGTTCCTCGAGATAATTGTAGTACCACGGTACGACAGGACGCACCTCGAGCATCAGGGCGGTTTTGCTCCTGCAGCGATGGCTGAGGGCGTGTTCGAGTTCGGAGCTGGTGTAAAAAACATTATCCTCCATCGACGGGGGCGGGTGAGGGTCCCCGTAATCACAACGGCGCACATCCCATGCCATATAACGAGACGGGTTCATGGACTCCCAAGCGTATTGGCTCCAGTATTTGTGGGTATAGAGTTTGAAACGCTTCACCTACCAGAGCCCGGAGGTATATAGTTTGAAAAGCAAAGGGGGGATAAACGTCACCTTTTCAATCAATCCAGTATTCACAACTGACAGCAGACAACCATTTACTGCGGTCCAGGCGGCTCTTCCAGCTCGCTCCATATCTGCTTTACCCAATCGCGGATGGTCAGGGCCTCCTGCCACCGGTCAGACAACTCTCGTCCACGTGCATCAGTAATAGCGTAGCTCGGCGGGCCCAACTCGCAGAGAAAACGCAGCATGGCATACTCGTTGTTTCGCTGCCGCCATAGCTGTATTCCCTGCCTCCACCAGGACTTGAAGATCTCCACCCACTCCTGGTGCTGGGAGAAATCGATTTGTACCTGTACCTGTTCCCGGTTTGCCACACGCCCCTGAAAACAATCAGAACGCTCCAGAATACGGGTAATGAACTGCTGGTCTCGCTCGCTCAATGGCACCCTGAACTCCCGGTCGACGACAAAGTGGGAGAGATCGGCACAGAGACGTAGTTCGGGAACAGCCTCTATCACCTGCAGGGTGTAGTAGAGGTCATTGAACATACCGTCCCGGTGGGTTTCAAACAAAACGTGCTGTCCCACCTGCTCCGCCTCTGACATCCACCGTTGCAGCACCGGTATTGCTTCATCAACTGTAAAGGGCATAACACCGCTGATCACGTTCACAGTACAGGCGCCTAACTCTCGAGCCATCTCCAGCAGTGGTTTCAGTTCATCTTCGCTGTCCGGAAATGCGTTGACCATACAGCCCAGGCCATGCTGTTGAAACAACGGAGCGAGTGCCAGGCAGTCGTCGATTTCGTCTATTGCCGGATCCAGGCAGACCCCACTGTATCCGGCCTCGGCTATACGGGCAAAGTGCTGCTCAACCGGGGGTTCCTCGCATCCCGGTATCCTCTGCTCCATGGCCCAAAGGGACTGGTAAAACTCAATATTCTGCATAAGCAAACACTAAAAGGCAGTCAGGAAGGATGCCGCATTGCCCCCGGTTACCCGGGCCTGCCGCGCCGCTTTCAAAAACTCCTGACCCTCGACATCCGGGAGGCCCTGCGCATCGTGAAAGATTCGATGAGCGCGATAACGATGAAAAATCACTAACTGAGGCCGCAGGGGAATTACCCTGCGGGGGTCGTCACCGAACAACTCTCTGTGAATCGCAGGAAGTCGGTACCAGGGTGCAGTAGGCCGGGCATGATGCGCGTTGTGATAGCCAAAGTTGAGCACCAACCAGTTGGGCCATTCCCGGGAGAAGGAGATTACGTTGCTGAAAGTGTGTTCCTGCTCCCACTCGAGGTCGCCTTTTCGCTCCGAGCGCTCATCAGAAAACAGGTTCAGGTGGTAGGGGTAATCGTGTTGAATGCTATCCATAAACCGCAGCACGGTCATCATCAACATATAAGCTACGGCGTAAAGAACAGCTGTTTTAGGTGCCAATAGCAGAACCCCGACCCAGATACCCCCGCGAACGAAGATGACCACCAGGTTTCGCAAACGTTGGTCTTTGCGCTGCGGTATTATAAAACCACCAAATACCATAATAGTGTGCATGACCATCTCGTGAGCGGGGATATAAAGCCACTCCAGCGCGTTGACCACCCGGTAGACTGCCGGGTGGCGCAAGAAAAATGCCTCGTAGTCGAACCAGACCACATCGTCGTTATCAACGTGATGGCGAAAGTGCTTGTAGCGTATATCCTCATAGGTGCCGTAGGAGGCACCGCAAATCCATGTAAGGAAGGTACCCAACCGGGCATTTTGCCTGTTCTCCACGAACACTGTGTTATGTCCACATTCGTGGATCAGGTAGGCCGATATCACCATGCCGTGGGCGAGGAAGATGACGCCAATGGCGTTAACCGCCCAATTGTCGAGAAAGACAGCCCACCAGCCGCCGAGATATGCGCATAGGCAATAGATAAGCGCCAACCCGTGATAGCGCAATCCCTTAGCTTCTTTGAAGATAGATTTTTCCGCCATTGAAGCTTTTCCTGGCTCACTGGTAAATGCCTTCAGATAGCCCCAGTCGCCCGCGCCGTTTCCACTGCAAAGCACTGTTGCTATGGCATCAAATATACCGATTTTTGGTCGACCAAATCAAGTAGTTGCAATGCCTCCAGGCGGTTCTGACAGGTTAACTTGGCAATGCCGTTCCGATAACCCTATCAACTCACTTTCACGACCAATTTGCCAAAGTTTGCACCGGTAAATAGACCGAGGAAAGCTTCAGGTGCGTTTTCCAGCCCTTCAACCACATGCTCCCGATAATGTATTTTTCCCTCTGCCATCCACTTACTCATATCATCAATGAATGCCGGGACACGATGGATATAATTACTGACAATAAAACCCTGCATCTTGATACTGCGCGACAAAATCATTCCCTGAAGTAAGCTCATTCGATCGGGGCCCGGAGGAAGTTCAGTCTGGTTGTAATGGGCAATAAGACCGCACACTGGCACTCTGGCAAAATTATTGAGAAGTGGCATTACTGCCTCCCAGCTCGAGCCGCCGACATTTTCAAAATACACATCAATGCCTTTCGGGCAGGCTTCCTTTAATTGTGCGGCCATGTCGTCATCGTAGTGGCTTA
>ERZ1046740.776-NODE-776-length-25140-cov-6.675025_pt1 | contig 25140 bp, 20 predicted proteins | sample MGYA00383093_ERZ1046740 | MGnify/ENA primary metagenome ERZ1046740 (study PRJEB29581, sample SAMEA5548363) | metagenome | biome: marine; feature: coastal; material: water | depth 25 m | study: Short-term variability in the microbial, nano- and picoplankton... | reverse complement strand
CTTATTCTGATTTCAATACAAAAGCTTTCCCTGGAATAGATGTTGGATATAGAATTTCAGATGCAATTAAGTTATATAGTAATGTTGGGTATACATACCGTGTTCCAACTTTTACCGATTTGTTTTATGTAGGTCCAACTACACTTGGAAATGCTAATCTCACTCCCGAATCTGCAATTTCTGAAGAAATTGGATTTAAATATACCGGTAGTAGATTTTATTTTGATATTGCGTTGTTTCACCGTAAATCAGATGATTTAATTGATTGGACCAAGGATAATTTTGAGGATAAGTGGGAGGCACGGAATTTTAGTGAAGTGGTTACAAAAGGATTTGAATCATCGGTAAATTATAATTTCAATATTGGCGCTTATGTTCAAAATTTAGCTCTTGGATACAGTTATATAGATGATGATATAAAAGATAATAATGTGTCATATACTCGTTACTCACTTAATAGTATAAAGCACCATTTTACATCTTCATTTACTATGAAATTTTCCCCAAAAATAAGTCAAAATGTTTCCTATCGATATGTTGAAAGAACTCATGGAGAAAGTTACAATGTAGTAGATGCTAAAATTATGGCCAATATTTCTGAAAAAATAGAACTAACATTAAATGCTAATAATATTTTTAATGCATCTTATACAGAAACTAATTTAGTGCCTATGCCTAAAGGAAATGTTCTACTTGGTTTTAAGTATAATATTTATTAGGTTGATCATGAATTATTTAAAAATGCCAAACGTGAGTTTGGCATTTTTTTTATGCATATACCATCAATATTTTTACATTATTTTTTTTTAGAAATTAATAATCTTATCTTTTTTATTTAATTACGTATTACATAATAAAGCAAGTTATATTTTATGTATAATGCTTTTAATTAGGTTATATATGTTAAAAAATTATTAAATATTTAACGAATAGTTTGTTGGTACTTTTAATATGTTGTAAATTTGTACAAGAAATAACTACTAAAGAAATCTGATATGAAAATTATCAAAAAAGTGAAAAATCAGGAAAGTAAAAAACGACTTAATGTAGTCGATTTTAAGAGTACAAAAACAATAATGTGGAACAATAAAAGAAGATTTAGCTTATAGGAGAAGAAAATAAATAAATTATTTGAATTAATCAAAAAAAGCGATAGTCAAACCTATCGCTTTTTTATTTAGGTTAAAACCTAAATTATTAATTTTTTACAAACGATTTTAAAATCACCATTGAGATAATACATCTTGATTCTAAATAAGTCATCTAATTGAACTATTTAATAAATCTTGAGGATTTAAAAACACCAAAATTAATAGTTTAAGGTGTAAAAGTAGTTTTGTTAAATTCATTTCAGGAAAACTCTTAGGAATTTATTATTAGGTTAAGTATTTTAAAGATTCTAATTAAAATTGGTTAAGATGTTGTGTTTTAGAAATAGAAGAACTAGTTGTTTGAATAAATAGTTGAAAATATATTTTAAATGATTTAATATTCTTATTCTTCCTGGAATAAATCTGAGAAGGCATTGGGTAAATAATCAAAAATTGATGATGCTGTAAATGCTTCACATCCAGTTTCTTTACCAGCAATATCAGCAGTTTTACCGTGTAAATAAACTCCAAAAATTGCAGCATTTATTGGCTGGTAACCTTGGGCAATTAAACCTGTAATTATACCGGTTAAAACATCTCCAGTTCCACCAGTAGCTAAAGCAGGGTTTCCAGTTGAATTAACATACGTATTTTTATTGTCAATAATAAATGTTTGAGCATCTTTAAGAACTAAAATTAGTGGGTGTTTTTTTACAAATTGAGACGCTAAAGTGAGTTTTTCATAATCATTTTTCCAACTACCAATCAATCGTTTTAATTCTTTTGGATGAGGTGTTAAAACAGTGTTTTTTGGTAAATAACGTAGTAACTCTTTATTTTTAGAAATTAGATTTATAGCGTCTGCATCAACTACTAAAGGTGTTTTGTTTTCTTTGATAAATTTCTCAAAACCTAAAGCTGTTTTTTCTAATGTTCCCATTCCTGGCCCAATACCTATAACTGTTGGATTGGTTTTAAAATTAAAATACTTTAATGCTTTGTCATCATCAACTTCTGTCATTGCTTCCGGTATAGAGGTTTGAATAATAGTATAACCACATTTAGGTAGATATGATGAAACCAAGCCACTTCCAATTTTAAGTGCTGCTTTAGTAGCTAGAGTTACAGCACCAATTTTACCAAAACTACCTCCTATAATTAATGAGTGACCATAACTTCCTTTATGCGACCATTTTTTTCTTGGTTTATATAAAGAAAGTATGTCGTTTTTGGTTATATAATGAGTTGTAGGTTTCAAACTTTTAATAAAATTTTCGTCTAATCCAATATTTAACACCTCCCAGGTATTTACAAAAGCGCTGTTTTCTGGTATTAAAAAAGATAGTTTTGGACATTGAAATGTTAGAATATGGTTTGCTTTTATAACTGATGTTGTATCAGATACAGATTTATTCGAAAATAATCCTGAGGGTAAATCAATAGCTAAGGTAAAAGCTTGGGTGCTATTGATATATTCAATAAGTTTTTTTGTAAATCCAGCTGGTTTTCGTGTCAGACCATTCCCAAAAATGGCATCTATAACAATGTCTTTATCTGTAATATTAGGAAAATCATCTTCGGTATTAATAATTGCAGGCCATTTACCAATTTTTTTTAATCTGTTATAATTTGTAAGAAATTCATTGGTGCGTTTTTCACTAAAATTTACAACGTAGCAGTTAATATTGTAACCATGTTGATTTAAATGACGCGCTATTGCCAATCCATCTCCACCATTATTTCCAGTTCCGCAAAATATATGAATATTAACCTGTTGTCCTTGAAGTTGCTTATGTAACCATTGAAAGCACAATTTTGCAGCATGTTCCATTAAATCAATTGAAGAAATGCCATTATTAGCTATGGTAGCTTTGTCTGCTTTTGCAATTTGTGTTGAATTGAGTATATACATACCCTAAAATTAAAAAAAAACCTCTCAAAATTGAGAGGTTTTTTTACAAATTTTTTATCCTTTAAATTCGCCCATTTCAGCGTATTTATCCATTCGTTGTTTAACAAGTGCTTTTTCCGATAAATCTTTTAATTCATCGTAAGCTTTCAAAATGGTTTTTTTAACTTCTTCAAAAGCAGTTAATCTATTGTAATGTGCTCCTCCAAGTGGTTCTTTTATAATTCCATCAATTAATTGCTGTTTTTTCATATCATCAGCAGTTAATTTTAAAGCTTCGGCGGCTTCTTCTTTGTGCTCCCAACTTCTCCAAAGAATGGAAGAACAAGATTCAGGGGAAATTACAGTGTACCACGTGTTTTCCATCATAAATACACGATCGCCAACACCAATCCCTAAAGCTCCACCAGAAGCTCCTTCACCAATAACAACAGTAATAATAGGTGTTTTTAAACGTGTCATTTCTAAAATATTTCGGGCAATTGCTTCACCTTGTCCACGTTCTTCAGCTTCTAAACCAGGATAAGCTCCTGGAGTATCTAATAAAGTTATTACTGGAATACCAAATTTTTCAGCCATTTTCATTAAGCGTAGAGCTTTTCGGTAACCCTCAGGATTTGACATTCCAAAGTTACGGTACTGTCGGGTTTTAGTATTGTACCCTTTTTGCTGCCCAATAAACATAAACGATTGGTCTCCAATTTTGCCTAATCCACCAACCATTGCTTTGTCATCTTTTACGGTTCTATCTCCATGTAATTCCATAAAAGTATTACCTGCCAAAAAGTTTATATGATCTAGTGTATAAGGCCTGCTTGGGTGTCTAGACAGCTGAACACGTTGCCACGCAGTTAGATTTTTATAAATATCTTTTTTTGTTTTCAGTAATTTTTTTTCAATGTTTTTACAACTTTCAGTCATATCAACATCACTTTCTTTACCAATTAATACACACTTTTCCAGCTGCTCTTCTAACTCTTTAATAGGTAATTCAAATTCTAAATATTCCATATTCACTTTAGTTTGGGTGATGCTACAAATATAGTAACTTTCAAGTTTTGTAAATTATTTTATGATATTTTTTTATTTTTTATAATGCCATTGAGTATTACAGTAAATAATATTATAGCGGCTCCAATATAAAATTCAAAGCTCATCTTTTCTTTATCACCAAAAATTAATACTGCTAGAATAATACCATAAACAGGTTCTAAATTAATAGTTAGCATTACGGTGTAGGGTGTTAAATACTTCATTATTTTTACTGAAACAATAAAGGCGTATGCTGTACAAATACTACTTAAGATAAAGAGATATAGAAAATCGTAATTGTGTAAAATATAGTCTTCAATAATGAATCCCGTAGTTGAAAGTACGTAAATAGTTATAAAACCAACACCAAAAAGTAATTGATAAAATGAAATTACTTCTCCATCATATTGTTTTATATATAAGCCATTTAATACTGTAAATAAAGCAGATAGAAAAGAAGCTATAAGGGCATAAATAATTCCTAAAGTATACTCGCCTTCAACATTAAAAATTATGTACAATCCTGAAATGACAATTAATCCAAAAAGTAATTCAAAAAACTGAATTCTTCTTTTAAAAAAAAGAGGCTCAATAATAGATGTAAATAAAGCACCAGTGCTCATTGCTACTAATGCTATGGATACATTTGAAACTTTAATAGCTGAGAAAAATGCTATCCAATGGATAGCAATTAGTATACCACCTAACAAAAATTTTAATGTTGCCCTTAAGGAGATTTTTAAGCTTTTTTGTTTTATCAAAAAATAAATTAAAACTAAAATAGCAGCAATAAGCATTCTGTACCAAACTAAAGGAATAGCATCTATTGTAATTAGTGCACCTAAAATCGCCGTAAATCCCCAAATAAAAACAAGGAAATGTAAATGAAGATAATTTTTTAAATTAGTTTTTTGCATTTTTAAAATATAGGTAAACTGCTAAAGCACCAAATGTTATGTTAGGGAACCATACCATAAACAAGGAATTTGTTTCAGCGCCAGCGCCTAACACTTCGGCTATTTTTAAAAAGAAAACATAAATAAACATTAATGTAATTCCAATGGCTAAATTAACACCCATACCACCTCTTTTTTTACGCGATGAAAGTGCCACAGCAATAAAAGTTAAAATATACGATGAAACTGGAAGGCTTGTACGTTTGTGTAACTCTACCAAATAGGTGTTTAAATTACTAATTCCTCGCTCTTTTGATTTTGAAATGAATCTTAGTAATTCAACAGAGTTCATTTCTTTGGCTAAATAATCTACATTTATTAAGTCTTTTGGGGTAAAATTAAACAAGGTGTCTAATTTTGTTCCAACTTCAATACTGTCTTTATCCTTTAAGATAATTCTTTTTTTATAGTTCGAAAGTTTGAAAATAGTATCTTTATCAACCCAACGAATATTTTTAGCCATTAGTTTGTATTTCAATTTATTTTCTTCAAATTTTTCGTAAGAAAATTCGTAACCAATATTACGATCTATATTATAAGATTTAAAATAAATATAATCGTTTTTTCCTAATTGTAAATTTACGTTTCGCAATTGATTGGCATCATATTTTTTCTTTTTTAAATATACACGATAAAATTCTTCGTAAACCTTATTGCTTTTAGGAACTACAAAATGATTCATAACTAGCGCAAATATAGTTACCATTGTAGCGCCAATTAAATAAGGTTTTAAAAAACGTGTGAATGAAATTTTAGCAGAATGAATTGCAATAATTTCAGTATTACTTGCAAGTTTTGATGTGAATAGAATAACTGCAATAAACAATGCCAATGGCATAAAAGTATTTCCGAATATAACAATAAAATTTACATAGTAATCTTGAATTATTTCACCAACAGTTAAATCGGCATTACGAAGAAACTTGTCAATTTTTTCAGTAACATCTATGGCTATTGCTACAGGTAATAATAACGCCATAATGAGCGCAAAAGTACTCAAATATTTCGCTAATATGTATTTATCCAGAATTCTCAAAACAGTCTACAGTCGTTTGTCCATTTGTTTTACCATTCGGTTTTTCCATTCGGTAAAATCACCTGCTAATATATGCTTTCTTGCTTCACGAACCAACCATAAATAAAAGCCTAAATTATGAATAGATGCAATTTGTTTTCCCAGCAATTCTTTTGCAGTAAAGAGGTGACGTAAATAAGCCTTTGAATACATAGTATCAACAAATGTTATTCCCATTTCATCAATAGGAGAGAAATCATCTTCCCATTTCTTATTTTTGATATTTATAGTTCCATGAGCCGTAAAAAGCATTCCGTTTCTGGCATTTCGGGTTGGCATTACGCAGTCAAACATATCAATGCCCAAAGCAATATTTTCTAATATATTTATAGGTGTTCCAACACCCATTAAATACCGTGGTTTGTCTTCTGGTAAAACAGCAGTAACAATTTCTGTCATTTCGTACATTTCTTCAGCAGGTTCACCAACTGAAAGACCTCCAATAGCATTTCCTTCAGCTCCAACTGAAGCAATAAATTCAGCTGATTGTTTTCTTAAATCTTTGTACGTAGAACCTTGAACAATAGGGAAAAAGGCCTGACTGTAACCGTACTTAAATGGTGTTTTTTCTAAATGTGTAATACAACGTTTTAACCATCTATGCGTCATATGCATTGATCGTTTTGCATAGTTATAATCACAGGGATAAGGTGTACATTCATCAAAAGCCATAATAATATCAGCACCAATAGTGCGTTGAATTTCCATAACATTTTCTGGAGTAAACGTATGGTAAGAACCATCAATATGACTTTTAAATTTAACACCTTCTTCGTTAATTTTTCTTCTTTCAGAAAGAGAATATACTTGGTAACCACCACTGTCAGTTAAAATATTTCTATCCCAATTCATAAATTTATGCAAGCCTCCAACCTTTTCTAAAATCTCCGTTTTTGGACGAAGGTACAAATGGTATGTATTTCCTAAAATAATGTCTGGATTTATCTCGTTTTTAAGTTCGGTTTGATGAACTCCTTTTACAGTTCCAACCGTTCCTACGGGCATAAAAATAGGTGTTTCAATTTTCCCGTGATCAGTTGTGATAATTCCAGCTCTCGCCTGGCTCTCTTTATCAGTTGTTTTTAATTCAAATTGCATAGGACGCAAATATACAGAATAGGTTTTGTTTGGAAAACAATAAAATCCTTATTAATAAATATTTTAATAAAACCATTCGTCTATACTTTTTGTCTATTCATCTATATTAAATGTTATCTAAAATATTTTCCGGTGTTTTTTTTTATTTTTAAATTATTTTTCCCAACTTATAAAACTGAATGATTAAATAATGGAAACTAAGCTAAATATTTTATTGATTGAAGATGATATGATTGAAGTAATGAAATTTAACAGAGTAGTTAATAAATCTAAGTTAAAAATCCAAATAACAGAGGCAAATAACGGTGAAGAAGCCTTAAACATATTGAAAAATAAAGATTCATTACCTAATCTAATTTTGTTGGATTTAAATATGCCTAAAGTTAATGGTATAAATTTTCTTAAAATTTTAAAAAAGGATCATGTTCTAAAGTACATTCCAGCTGTTGTTCTTACTACATCAAATAATAATAACGATCTTTTAGAATGTTATAAAACTGGTATTGCGGGCTATATTCTAAAACCTTTAAAATATGAAGAATATGTATCTAAAATTGAAAAATTGCTTGTGTATTGGAGTATTAATGAATTAATAAAACTATAAATGAAAGGAATTGTATTTACAGGGTTTTTAGAATTAGTAGAGGATAAATATGGCCTTGAAATGGTTGATGAGATAATTACAAACTCTAATTTAGAATCAAAAGGTATTTATACGTCTGTTGGGACTTATAGTTTTTATGAAATGTTACAACTTATTTCAAACTTGAGTAAATTTACAAATATTTGTGCAGATGATTTATTGTTAGTTTACGGCGAACATTTTTTTTCTATTTTGCTGAGAAGTTATCCAGATTTGATTAAAAGATATACAGATCCTATAGAACTGTTATCTTCAATAGGAAATCATATACATGTTGAAGTAAAAAAAATTTATCCTGAGGCAGAGTTGCCACGTTTCGAAGTATTAGAAAAAAGTAGTAATTCTCTCATAATGATTTATAAATCGAGTCGAGCTATGCCTCATTTTTGTCTCGGCTTAATGAATAAGACTTTTGAATATTTTAATTCCACAGCTAATATTATACTTGAGCAAATTAAGGACGATGGTACAGAAATTAAATTTATTATCAGTAAGAATTAATGAGCCAAAATGAAATTAGCATATTAAAACGAGCTTTAAAAAGAGAAAGATTGGCCAGAATGGAGGCAGAAGGGATTCTCGAAAAAAAATCTGCCGAATTATATGACTTAACTTTAGAATTAAAAGCCTCTAATGTAAAGCTAGAAGAACTTATTGATGTTAAAACTTCAGAAATTAAGGGGGTTTTTGAGAATATTATTGATGCATATATTGTGGTAGATATTGAAGGTAGTCTGCTAAAAATGAACGATGCAGCTGAGAATCTTTTGGGCTTTAATACCACTAATTTTAAAGGGAATCTTCTTGAAATTACCCATCCAAATGAACGTAAACGAACCGCGAAAGCATTTAATAAATTGTTTGAAAGTGGGGTTCTAACAGATTTTGAGGTTAAAATTATTACTAAAGACAACGTTCAAAAACTTGTACAAATTAACAGTAGTGTAATTTATAAAAATGGCAAACCAATTGCTGCACAAGGTATTGCAAGAGATATTACCGATGACCGAATGAAAACTGAATTAATTCAGCAGCAAAAAAATGAGTTAGGTGTAATAGTAGATAATTCTCCTTTAGGAATAATTTTGGTACAACATGGTTTAATTACGAAATGTAATAAAGCATTTCAGAATCTTTCGGGATATACTGAGGAAGAAATAGAAAAGTTGGATATATCAAAATTTTCCTTTTCAGGCGATTTTGAAAAGTCTAAAGATCTTCTTAATTCAATGTATATGGGAAGGATTGATAAGTTTACTATTGAAAATAAATATTTAAAGAAAGATGGTTCGCCTATTTGGGCAAAAACTACGTGTAGTGCGGTGCGGTACAAATCTGGTGATGTTAATTATCTTGTTGCCTTAGTAGAAGATATTACTAAAGAACATGAAAATAATTTAATGATACAAGTTATTAATAACATTGCCAAAGCTATTGTAGGAAAGGTTGATATGCATGAAATAGCTTGGGAAATAGTTAATGAGATAATTGAATATTTAGGAACTAACGATTGTGTTATTTATTTATTTAACGAAGAAAATCAAAATTTAGAGCAAGTTGCAGCTTATGGCGATAAAGTTTTTAATAATAAAATATTGAATGAGATATTTATACCACTTGGAGATGGCATAGTGGGCAGTGTTGCAAAAAGTGGAATTTCAGAAATTATTAATGATACAAGAAATGATAAAAGATATATTGTTGATGACATTGAAAGATTGTCTGAAATAACAGTGCCGATTATATCTGATGGTAATATTATTGGTGTAATTGATTCTGAAAGCAAGAAAAAAAACTATTTTAACTCACATCATTTAATAACACTAGAAAACGTTGCAAATATTGTTTCAATGCAGTTGGCTAACGCTATTAGCCTTAATCAAAAGACAAAAGCTGAGCAAAAGAACGGACAACTTCTAAAAGCATTAGAAGAAAGTAACTTTGAATTAAAGGAGTATGCTCATGTAGTATCACACGATTTAAAGTCTCCATTACGCAGTATTAACGCCTTGGTAAACTGGTTGAAAGAAGATAATTTAGAGAAATTAGACGATAACAGTATTAAAAACATCAAGTTAATTGAAACCACATTAGAAAATATGGAACAATTAATATCAGATATTCTTGATTATTCGAGTGTGTCTTCAGATCAATTATCAGAAGAAATAATCGATTTAAATAAAGTTGTATTATCAATAATTGCCGACCTTCAGCCTTCTTCTTCTATGTCAATAGAAGTATTAAATAAATTACCAAGTGTTAAAGGGGATAAAACTCGATTTTTACAGCTTTTTCAAAACTTAATTAGTAACTCTATTAGGCATAATGATAAGCTAAAAGGTTTTATAAAAATTGATTATACAGATAACAACACGTATCATAAAATCTCCATTGAAGATAATGGCATAGGAATAGAGAAAAAATATTTTAATAAGATATTCGAAATTTTTCAGTCCATACATATTACTGATGAATCAACTGGAGTTGGATTATCAATTGTTAAAAAAATCATCAATCTTTATCAAGGAGATATTTGGTTAGAATCGGAAGTGGGTAAAGGAAGTACTTTTCACTTTACATTAAAAAAATGTTAATATGGAAAAACCAAATTTATCCTATATAGAGAGCATGTCAGGAGGCGACACTATTTTTACTGAAAAAATTATTGATATTATTAAAAACGAATTCCCTCAAGAAAAGGAATTGTATTATAATAACTACAATTCTAATAAATATAAGCAAGCTGCAGACAATGTTCATAAACTTAAACATAAAATTAGTATTTTTGGACTCAATAAGAGTTATAAGATTGCGGTAGCATTCGAAAATAATTTATTAGAAGGCAATACCAATCTAAATAATGAATTTAACTCTATTTTAGTTTTAATAACTAAATATTTACAAAAGATATAAATAGCTCCCAATGAATTGTATTATTATTGATGATGAATCAACTGCACGGGCAATAATCCGTCAGTTATGTGTAAATGTTAAAAACCTTTTTGTTCTTGAGGAGTTTCCGAATGCCATTCAAGCAATAAAATACTTAAATCAAAATGATGTTGATTTAATTTTTTTAGATATCCACATGCCTGATTTTACAGGTTTTGATTTTATTGATACCTTAAAAAATCCGTCAAAAATAATTTTAACAACATCAGATTCGAATTTAGCTATTCAGGCTTTTGAGTATAATTGTATTGTTGGTTATTTAGTCAAACCAATTACACTTCAGCGATTTGAGAAAGCAATTGAAAAGGCTAAAAATTCAACTTTAATTCAAGTAGATAAGATAGTAAATGATCAAAATGAACCATCCTCTGAGGATGATTTATACGTGAATATTGACAGGCGACTAATAAAAATAAATATCCCAAGTATTTATTTAGTTGAGGCAAAAGGAGATTATATTCAAATAAAAACTGAAGACAAAAACTACACAGTGCATTCTACACTAAAAAAAATAGAAGAAAAACTTCCCGATAGTGCTTTTATAAAGGTGCACAGATCATTTATTATTAATTTTAATAAAATAATTGATATTGAAGATAACAGCGTACTTATAAAAAGAGATGTTATACCTGTAAGTCGTTCAAACAGACCGGAATTAATGAAAAGATTAAATCTTCTTTAGTAAAAAGCATTAAAATCAAGGACTAGTTCAAGGTATAAATTCTTAACGTATCATTATAGTTTATTTACTTTCATTTTTTTAAACAAATAATTTCGCAACGTTATTGAGAGTAATTAGAATATTCACCAGTTTAATTTGTTTTATTTTTTCAAAGTAAATTTCCATAAAATATCAAATAAAACATTGATTATTTTTAAGTGAAACAAGCTATACAATAGTTAAACCAATATGTATTCTAATAAAAGTTTCTTTTTTCTATTCAATTAAACCATGCCTATAAAGATTTAATCATTCAATAGTTTCCATTCAACTGCATTAAACTTTTATCCATCGAAATATAATCCAAGAAGATAAAGTAGGCTGTATGTTTGTCATATAAAATTAAAAATATGAATATAGCAATTATTGGAAGTGGTTATGTTGGTCTGGTTACCGGAGCTTGTTTTTCTGAAGTAGGCATTAAAGTTAACTGCGTTGATATTGATCAAAATAAAATTGACAACCTTAATAAGGGTATCATTCCTATTTATGAACCAGGACTTGAGGAAATGATTTCTCGAAATATGAAAAAAGACAGATTAAATTTTACTACAGATATTGCAACTGCAATAAAGGAGTCTGAAGTAGTTTTTATTTGTGTGGGAACCCCTCCTGATGAAGATGGTAGTGCAGATTTAAAGCATGTTATTGCTGTTGCTCGAGATTGTGGAAAATATATAGATAATTATACACTGGTAGTTACCAAAAGTACAGTGCCTGTTGGAACATCATTAAAAGTTAAAAAGGCTATAAACGAAGAGCTCGAAAAAAGAAATGTAAATATTGAATTTGATGTTGCTTCAAATCCTGAGTTTTTAAAAGAAGGCGCAGCAATAGATGATTTTTTAAAACCAGACAGAATTGTGTTAGGTACTGAAAGTTCCAGAGCAGAAGAGTTGTTAAGTAGCTTATATAAACCTTTTATTCTTAATGGGCATCCTATCATATTTATGGATATAGTTTCTGCTGAAATGACAAAATATGCGGCAAACTCAATGCTTGCTACTAAAATTAGTTTTATTAATGATATTGCAAATCTTTGCGAAATTGTTGGAGCAAATATTAATAAGGTGAGAAAGGGAATTGGTTCAGATGCAAGAATAGGAAATAAATTTATTTATCCTGGTATTGGATATGGTGGATCTTGTTTTCCTAAAGATGTAAAGGCTTTAATTAAAACCGCCAGCGATTACAATTACGATTTGCAGGTTTTACAAGCTGTAGAGTCAGTTAATAAATCACAAAAATTAGTATTGTTTAATAAAATTAAAACCTATTTCAATGGCGATTTAAAAGGAAAAAAAGTTGCTATATGGGGACTTTCTTTTAAACCTAAAACAGATGATATGCGCGAAGCGCCATCATTAGAGATAGTCAAAAAACTTTTAGAGGAAGGAGCTAATGTTAAAGCATATGATCCGGTGGCACTAGAAGAGTCGAAACATTATTTTGGAGAAACAATAACCTACTGTGATGATCAGTATGAAACCTTAATTGATGCCGATTGTTTAGCTGTATTAACAGAGTGGTCTGAGTTTAGAATACCAAACTTTAATGTAGTGTCCAAACTATTAAGCACTCCCGTAGTATTTGATGGTAGAAATATTTATGATAAAAATGAATTGCAGAATCTTGGTTTCGATTACTTCTGTATAGGCATAAACACAACAAAAGAAACTTCAAAATTTGGGTTGAGCCTTGTAAGTTAAATACAATAATAAATTAACACTAAATATGATACGAAATAAAGTTCTTGTAACTGGTGGTGCCGGTTTTGTTGGATCTCATCTATGTGAACGATTATTAAATGAAGGTAATGAGGTATATTGTTTAGATAATTTCTTCACAGGGCAAAAACAAAATATTGTCCATTTAATGAGCAATCCATATTTTGAATTAATTCGTCACGATGTTATAAATCCTTATTTGGTAGAAGTAGATGAGATTTATAATCTGGCGTGTCCGGCTTCACCTATACACTATCAATATAACCCTATAAAAACAATTAAAACTTCGGTAATGGGCGCTATTAATATGTTAGGATTAGCAAAAAGAGTTGATGCTAAAATTTTGCAAGCATCTACCAGTGAAGTATACGGAAACCCATTAGTACATCCACAACCAGAATCGTACTGGGGTCACGTAAATCCAATTGGAGAGCGCTCCTGTTATGATGAGGGTAAACGCTCTGCCGAAACCTTATTTAAAGATTATCACAATCAAAATAATGTGAAAATTAAGATTGTAAGAATTTTTAACACCTATGGACCCAGAATGCATCCTAACGATGGAAGGGTTGTTTCCAATTTTATTGTACAGGCTTTACAAAATGAGGATATAACTATATATGGGAAAGGTGAACAAACTAGGAGTTTTCAATATGTTGATGACTTAGTGGAAGGAATGATTCAAACTATGAATACGTCTGATAGCTTCACTGGTCCTGTAAATATTGGGAATCCACACGAGTTTACAATTCTTGAACTTGCACAAAAAGTTATAAGTCTTACAGGGTCAAATTCAAAGATTGTTTATAAACCTTTGCCTTCTGATGATCCTATGATGAGAAAACCAGATATCTCGCTTGCAAAAAAAGAACTTGACTGGTCACCAAAAATAAGTCTTGATGAAGGACTTGAAAAAACCATTTCATTTTTCAAGACCATTATTTAAATTACCAAAATCATATACGAACCCATGAAGAAAAAAATATTAGTAGTTGATGATGAATTAACCATTTGTGCATTATTAGAAAATTTTTTGTCAAAAGATTATGAAGTTTTTACAAAAAAAACTGGATTAGAAGCACTAAAATGGTTACAAAACAATTTGCCAGATTTGATTGTAAGTGATATTCAAATGCCTGAAATTGATGGGTTTGAATTTTTGAAAGAAGTTAGAATAATGGGGTACACAAAACATACACCTGTTATTATGCTGTCTGGACGGAAAGAAAGCAAGGAGCGAGTAAAATGTTATCAGTTGGGTGCCCAAGATTATTTAACAAAGCCTTTTAATCCTGAAGAACTTGCAGAGGTGGTTAAGAAAAACTTATTTCCAATTCATTATTCAAGTGTTTGGTAAATTAATTATTAATTAATTTTTAAATAAAACTTTCCCATGACTTTATTATATGTTGGAAGCTCGCCAAAAGCTTATAAGCTATGTGCGAAAGAAAATAGTATTTCATTTATTACTGTAACAAACAGTTTAGAAGCAATAAAAAAACTTAAAACTAGAACAGATATTAATGTTGTAATAAGTGATTATAATTTACCTGGTAACAATGGGTTATTTTTATATGATAAAATTTTTGAAGAGCCTACTTTAAGTAAATTGCCATTTATTTTGTTAACTGATGAATTCAGTAAAAATATATATGAAGAGTCTTTTAAAAAAGGAATTAATGATTACTTCGTTTCTACATCAACTCAAGCAGAATATATTATAAAAAGATCAAAATCATTACACTTCCAAAAATCAAATTATACGGAAGTAAATGAGGTTGCCAAGCAAAAATTTAGTTATAAAATTCCTTTATCAAAAAGAATTTTCGATATTGCTTTTGCTTCATTCGCCTTATTAACGTTATCTCCTGTGTTATTAATAATAATGCTGGCAATATGTATTGAATCTAAAGGGAAAGCATATTATATCGCGAAACGTGTTGGTAGAAAAACATTCAACTTTTACAAGCTACGATCGATGAGAACAGGTTCCGATAAGTTATTAAATGATTTAGCTAAGGAAAAAAATCAATACAACACAGGAAAACCTGAAACAACATTTAGTGCGGAAAATGAGTGTCCAAGATGCAGTAGACTGCCTGAAGGACAATATTGCTCACAAGTCCTTCACGAAGGTATAGAAAAAATATGTGATTATTGGTATAATGTTCAAAAACAAGAAAATGCCAAAAACAAATCAACTTTTGTGAAAATTGTTGATGATCCACGAATTACAAAAGTTGGTAAGTTTATAAGAAACACGAGTATAGATGAACTGCCACAACTGATAAATGTATTGATAGGTGATATGTCTATTGTTGGTAACAGACCTTTGCCAGTTTATGAGGCAGAACTGTTAACAGGAGATGATTTATCAACACGATTTTTAGCACCCCCAGGAATTACAGGTTTATGGCAGGTAGAATTGAGAGGAAAAGGTGGAATAATGTCTGAAGAAGAAAGAACACGTCTCGATATTGAATATGCCGATCAATTTAAAGGAGATAATTATTCCTTATGGTATGATATTAAACTTATTTTAAGAACAATACCTGCACTAATTCAAAGAAGCACTGTTTAAGTTTTAAAGGTAAATAAATTAAAAATAATTCAAATTTTAAACTATTCTATTTGTTTTAAATATGCAAGCATATGGGTTAAAATAATATGTTTTTGAGCTAGCTTTAGAAGTTTAAAGAAGTAATCATTTCTGTTTATGAAAAAACTATTTATCTCAGTTATTTTAATAATTTTTCTGGGTTTATTCTCTGAAACTTTTAAACATTAAAAAAATTCCAATCATCTATACTTAGTGTGTATCTATCGAAATATAAAGGAATATACTCTTGTCTAGCTATATGTTTGTTCCAAAGTTTAATTTCTGATAAAAATAACAATTGTAATTCAAAATATTGGATAACCTAAGAAATCATATTTTAAAGAAGTACCACATATGCTTTAATCGAAATACTATGAAGAATATATCAAAAAATTTAATTTTTTTAGTTGTCATTGCTGCAGGAATCTCGGTTAGTAATGCTCAAGACATTGAAAATGGTAATTACAAGATAAATTCGAATGAGCTATTAATACCAAAGCTTAGTGTCTTAATAGATTCTGTATTGAAACGTAGCGCAATGGTAAATTTTCGAAATCAACGCATTGGAGTCAAGGAATCGGTATTAGCATCTGAACGTAAATATTGGTCTAGAAATTTAGGTATTCAAGCTGAAACTAGATATGGTAATTTAAGCAGTTTTGCTACCAGTGAGGATACTTTTTCGAATACGGCCTCCTTAACAACAGCTAAACAGTTTAATTATAGCGTTGGGTTCTATTTAAAATTTCCGCTTTTTGATGTTCTAAATAGAAAAAATCAAATAAAAATAGCAAAGTTAGAAGTTGATGAGGCAAAAAGCATGGCCGAATTTCAAAAAGAAGAAATTAGGGAAACTGTTATAAGACTTTATCAAGACTTAATATTAAAGCATAAACTACTGCAAATAAGGTCGAGAAGATTAGGAGATGGTAAAGTGAATATGCAGATGATTGAAAAAGAATTTAGAAATGGCTTAGTCCCGTTATCAGAATATGTAAGGATTAATGGTATGACCACAAATATGGAAGCAGATTATGAAACAGCAATGTCTGAATTTATTACTGCTAAACAAATATTAGAGGATTTGGCTGGGTTTGTATTTGGTTTAACACACTCAAATTAAAGCGATGACTATAGTTGATTTTATAAGATTAATTTTAAAGCACTTAGTATTATTACTAATAGTTCCTTTCCTGCTTGCTTCTTTGGTTTTATTACTTACAATGAACCCTTCTTTTGAATATTCTTCACAAACTATTTTGTATACGGGTCTTGCAACTGGTTCATCAATTGAAATGGATAAAAAGTTTAATTATCAAGCTACAAATACTGCATTTGATAATTTAATCAACATCATCAATTCAAGAGAAACTCAAGAAGAGGTTGCTATTAGATTATTAGCACTCCACTTAATGTTGCCAGAGGCAAACCCAAAATATATATCAAAAGAACTTTTCGATGAATTTCAAAAAAAGATTCCAGAAGATTTATATGAGTATGTAGAGACTGGAAATAATATAGATGTTATTTCAATAGAAATAAGTGATTCTGATAAAGAGTTATTTCCTGAGGAAATAGATCGAAATAATTATGAAAAGACGGTTTCAAATTTAACTGCTTTGATGAAAAGTAGTAATCATAATTTTGTTTATGAGTTACTTAATTATGACGAAGATGATCACTATTCTCTAAAAGCTCTTTCTGAAATAAAAGCTCAAAGAATAAATAGTAGTGATTTGATTAAATTAAGTTACACAGTTAACGATCCTGGTATTTGTCAGCAAACACTTGCTATTTATAACCAAGTTTGTATAATTAATTATAAAAATATCAAGGAAAACAGATCAGATGCTGTTGTTAAATATTTTGAAAATGAATTAGAAAATGCGAGAGATATTTTAAAAGAAGCCGAAGACAAACTTCTTGAGTTTAATAAAAGTTCAAATATCATAAACTATTATGAGCAGAGTAAGGCTATTGCTGTAGTTAAAGAAGATATGCAGGTTGATTTCAAGAGGAATACAGCGGAATTAGCTGGAATTCAGGCAGGAACAAAAAGATTAGAAGAGAAATTACAAATACAAGAAGTAATTCAGGCAAAAAGTAATAGTATTCTTAATAAAAAGAAAGAATTAGGAAATCTGAATTTTAAAATTGCCTTATTAAAAGCTGAAATTGAATCTAGGAATAAGGAAGAGGATATTATAAAAATGGCTGGGTTAAAAACACAGGCTGAAGTATTAATTAATGATATAAATAAAAGTGTTGATCAATTATATTCATATCAAAATTCAGTTGATGGTCTACCAATTTCTAAAGTGCTTCCAAATTGGATGAATAATGTAGTTGAAGCTGAAAATTTGAAAGCGAAAATTAAAGTACTTGATAAACAAAATAATGATTTTCAAGAAATATATGCAAATTATGCGCCTGCAGGAGCCAATATGAAAAGGCTTGAGCGGGAGATTTCTGTTTCAGAACAAGGTTACTTAGAAATTCTTCATGGACTAAATTTAGCTAAGCTAAAATTACAAGACAGTGAACTATCATCTAATTTAAAAACAATTGATACGCCATATTATCCATTATCGCCAAATCCAACAAAAAGGACAATATTAATTATTGCTGCTGCATTTATAGGAGGTATTTTAACACTAGGCGTTATTTTTGTTATGGAGTATTTTGATGATACTCTTAAAAATTCCATTAGAGCAAGTGAAAAAACAGGATTTGTATCCTTAGGAATGATGCCTAAAATTATATTAGATTCTGGAAGTAAAAATTTACCTTTTATTAAAAAACGATTAATTGAGATTATTACCCAAAATATATTGCAATATTTTGGTGCTCAAAATTCAAATCAAAAGACAAAAACCATTATCGTATTTAGTACCCAAAAATTAGAAGGTAAAACGGTCTTAGCTGGTAATATTGCGAAAACATTAAAACAAGAAGGTAAAAAAGTATTACTGCTTAATTATGAGATAAAACAAAAGTTTATTAAACAGAAACGAAAATTGGCTATTCTAAATAAAATTTTAGGCTATCCAGATTCTCGTATAGATTTAGACAACCCATTCTTAGCTGACGTTTCAAGTTACCTTGATTTTTCAGAACACTATTCTTATAATGTGAATAGCAAGTTTTACAGCGCAAAAAGTTACACCGACATTTTAGAGTCAAATAATATTATACTCGATTATACACCAGATTTTGTCATCATAGAAATGCCTGCGTTAATATATTCTAATTATCCTGCAGAATTAATTACTAATGCTGATTTAGATATTCTTGTGTGTCGATCTAATAGGATCTGGTCAGATGCAGATGAATCTGCAATTAGTAATTTAAGGGAAGCTTTTGCCTCAAAAATTAAGTTAATTGTCAACGGTGTAAATATAAATGAGATTGAATCAGTTTTAGGCGACTTACCAAAAAAGCGTAGCAATTTCAGAAAAAAAATAAAATCAATATTCAAGTTTCAATTTTTTTCTAAAAACCAAATTTGAAATCAAATAAATGAAAATGTTTAAAAAAATAGTACGTGAAGATAATTTTCTGTCTCTAACAGGAAATGTTGTTATTGCTCTATTAGGCATTGGTGGCTTTGCATTACTAGCTAGAAGTTTATCATTAGATGTTTTTGGAGAATGGGTATTATTTGTAACGGGAGGTTCTTTTGTAGAAATGTTTAGGTTTGGCATTACTAATACAGGTTTAATACGCTTTTTATCAGGAGCAGATGAATTTTCCAGAACTAAACTAATAGGATCTAATGCCTTAATTGGTTTAGGAGCCACTGTTTTCATAGCAATTATTTTAGTTTTTTGTTATACTATTTTTAATAATGCAATTAGTAATTCTGGTTATAACTTATTTTTTAAGTGGTATCCACTATTAGCTTTTGTTAATCTGCCTTGGAATAATGCGCTGGTTGTTTTACAAGCAGATAGAAAATATGATAAAATTTTAATCATAAAATCAATAAATAGCGGACTATTTTTTTTAGTGGTTTTAGGTAATTTCTTTTTTGTTGAAATGGATCTAAATCAATTAGTTATTGCATTGATTATCATAAACGCTTTCACATCTTTAATAACTATAATTTTGGAATGGGATGGTACAAAGTTGATTACAAAAGCCACTTCGAAAACGAATAAATTATTATTAGATTTTGGAAAATATACTACGTTTACTCTAATAGGTAGTAATTTATTAAGAAGTGCAGATACCTTAATTATTAGTTTAAGCCCTATGGGAAATACTGCGGTAGCACTCTATAGTATTCCTTTAAAAATTACCGAATTACAACAAATTCCTTTAAGAAGTTTTGTTGCTACAGCTTTTCCTAAGATGTCTAAAGCCAGTGTGCATGGTAAAGTTAAAGAGGTGAAAGATTTATTTCATTCATATTCAGGAGCACTCACGTATTTATTTGTGATAATGAGTTTGTTCACTTTTGTCTTTGCTGAATTTTTAGTTTTAATTCTTTCAGGTGCGCAGTATTTAAAGGTTGATCCAATTACTGGTTTTAATGTTGTAGATATTGTACGTGTATTTTCTATTTACGGCCTTTTATTACCAATAGATAGAATGACAGGTATTGCGCTTGATAGCATAAACAAACCTAATATAAATGCCATAAAAGTCTTTGTTATGGTAGTGGCCAATATTATAGGCGATTTTATAGCCATTTTTGTTTTTAAATCTTTAATCCTTGTAGCGGTTGCATCTATACTATTCACTGTAATTGGTGTTTGGATGGGTATGTATTTTTTAAATAAAGAATTGACTTTGTCCTATAGAGAAATTTTCTCTTGTGGAATGAATTTCTATAAAACCCTTTTTAGTAAGGTAACGAGTAATCGTTTTTCGCAATCATATAAATTTAATAAATAAGCAAATTGATTACAAATAGTAATAATATAAACCCTTTTGATAAAATTTCAGGATCAGCTAGTTTAGCTAACCCTAAGTTTATTCTATTATTGTTTGGAGGAATTATATTATTTGCATTAATACTTTCAAAATTAAAAATTGTAGGTGTAGGTCTTTTATTTGCTCTTATTTTTGGGGTTATTTACGTATACCTTTTATTTAACAATCCAATTATTGGTTTCTATACTGCAATAGGTCTTAATTTTGTTTTACTTGGTTTAACTCGCTATTTACCACCAGGTTTACCTTTAGGTTTTGGTATAGATGGGATTATGATTTTAACTTTTTTAGCCCTAATTTTCTCTAGATTTAAAGAAAGGGTTGACTGGTCTCCAACCAATAAACATCTTACACTTTTAGCTGCGATTTGGTTGGGGTATTTTATATTTCAATTGGTAAACCCTGAAGCTAGAATGATAGAGCCATGGATTGCGGGCAGAGGTATAGGGTTTTATTTCTTTTTCTTTATAGTTCTTACGTTTATGTTTATAAACACTGATAAGAAATTAGACACCTTTCTATACGTTTGGGGTGTGTTTTCCATACTTGGAACACTAAAGGGTATTGGTCAGATGATTTTTGGATGTGATTTCGCAGAGCAAGCTTGGTTAGATTCCGGACAATGGAAAACTCATTTGTTATTTGGTAAATTAAGAGTGTTTTCATTTTTTAGTGACGCTGGTCAATTTGGTGGTAATCAAGGGTATGCTGGAGTCGTATTTATTATTTACTCTATGGCTAAAAAGGGGCTTACTAAAATATTTTTTATTACCGTTGGAGTATTAGGTTTATATGGAATGATGATATCAGGTACTAGAGGAGCTATTGCGGTACCTTTTGCTGGCTTTATGACTTTTTTTGTTTTAAAGAAAAATATTAAAGTGCTTAGTGTAGGTGTATTAATGGTTATACTGATTTTTGTGTTTTTTAAGTATACCAATATAGCCAATGGTAATGCCCAAATAAGAAGAATGAGAACTGGTTTCGATCCCAACAATCCATCCTTACTAATTAGAAAGGCTAATCAAAAAATTCTTAAAGGTTATCTAGCTACTAGACCATTTGGAGGAGGTATTGGTCACGCTGGAGATAAGGCACAGCGTTTTTTGCCAAATGCATTTCTTTCAAATGTCGCTACTGATAGCTGGTACGTCACTATATGGGCGGAAATGGGTATAGTTGGTTTAACAATCCATTTATTTATTTTGTTTTTTGTTCTTGGAAGGGCGTCTTTTAAAGTCATGTTCAGAATTCGAGACCCCATAACAAAGTTGAAAATGAGTGCTTTAATTTGTGGAATGGCTGGAATTATGTTAGCCTCCTATGGTAATGCCGTTTTCGGTCAAATGCCAACATGTTTATTGATATATGCTTCTATGGCAATCATGTCAAATCCAGAAATTTTTGAAAGGACCTCGGAAGAGCACTTATCAGAATGAGTTGAAAACTAAAACGGGATCAAACAAAAAGTTTATTAAACTAAATTAAAAACTAATGAAAAATAAGAAATTAGAAAAATTAGAAGCTCTGCGTGGTTTTGCGGCTCTTTATGTAGTGTTTTTTCATGTGCTACCTCAAAAATTCTATCTGTTTGGTATTAACATAGGAGTTTTATTTCGTTTTGGTCCCGAGGCAGTTATTGTGTTTTTTGTTCTTAGTGGGTTTGTAATTAAATATTCATGGCAAAGGTCTAGAGATAAATCATTTCGGTATTACTTTACGCGAAGGTTTGTAAGACTATATATCCCACTATTTTTTATTTTTATTTTGGGATATTTATTAAAATGTTTTGCCGATGGCTCTTTGGCTAACCCAGATTTAAAAACACTGTTTGGGAATATTTTCATGCTTCAAGATGTTATATCACAAAAACCAAATGTTATTTCTGCAACATATATGGCTAATGGTGTGCTTTGGTCCTTATCTTATGAATGGTGGTTTTATATGCTTTTCTTTTTGTTAGCTAAAAATATAAACCAAAAGGTTATAAATAAATGGGTTTATATCATCGTAATTGCAGCCGCAGCATCATACCTTATTTACCCTTTTATTGTAAACAGGTTAGTTATGTATTTTGCTATTTGGTGGATAGGTGTAAAATTTGCAGATGCCTATATCAACGGAGAAGCTTTTACCCTAAAGGCAATTATGCCATACGCTTATATTTTGTTTACAATAACTGCAATATTAGGGCTGAATTTTTATCTGAATTTTGAATACACAAAAATTTATACATATCCACTTGTAGCATATCCATTTATAGAATTAAGACATTTTATTTTTGCTATTATGGTAATGTTTGGTGCTGTAATATGGCACAATTGGAATTGGATAGGATTTAATAAGATATTTGGGGTTTTCAAACATCTTGCGCCATGTTCCTATGTTATATATATATCACATGAGTATTTGGTGATCAAAGCTACTTATTTAAATTTCATTAATCATAAAGTTATAGAATATGGAATCTACATCATTCTGATGATTATATTTTCCTATTTACTTGAAGTCGTTGTATATAATAAAATACGAAAAGTACTTCTAGGCTAAAGGCTACATGATACTCAATTTGCATAAAATTATAAAAAATAAGAAATCGTTATGTCAGCACAAGAATATATAATAATAGGAATCGAATACTTACTATATGGTTATTTCGCTATATCTAGTTTCTACATATTTATTTTTGCTTTTGCAGGTCATTTTTACAAAAAGCGCAGAGGTGCAAAAAGTAAAACTCAAAATAGAATTGCGGTACTTATTCCGGCATATAGGGAAGATGCTGTAATTGTTGAAGTCGCAAAATCAGCCTTACAACAAGAATATTCATCAAAAAAGTTTGATGTTGTTGTTATAGCAGATACGTTAAAGCAAAAGACTATTAACGAGTTAAATGCCCTACCTATAATTGTAAAAGAAGTGTCTTTTGAGACTAGTACTAAGTCGAAGGCATTAAACAACGCAATGTCTACCTTAAAAAACAGCTATGATAATGTTGTAATATTAGATGCGGACAATATAATGGAGTCTGATTTTTTGCAAAAAATAAATGATGCTTTTCAAAACGGATACCAAATAGTACAGGGTCATAGAAAAGCAAAAAATTTAAATACATCCTTTGCTATTTTAGATGCGGCTAGCGAAGAAATAAATAATCATATTTTTAGAAAGGGTCATAGAGTTCTGGGATTGTCGTCAGGTTTAATAGGATCAGGAATGGCTTTTGACTACAAACTATTTAAATCCATGATGTCTACTGTAACTGCTATTGGAGGGTTTGATAAAGAATTAGAATTCAAATTTGCAGAAAGAAGAATTGCAATAGAATATTTACAGGATGCAGTTGTTTTAGACGAAAAAATTCAAAAATCATCTGATTTTTCCAACCAACGCAAAAGATGGTTATCTACACAGTTTGTTTATTTAAAAAAATACTTTAGAAAGGGGTGTAAAGAGCTTTTCTTAAGGGGTAACATTAATTTCTTTGATAAGCTTTGGCAAATGATAATTCCACCAAGAATTTTGCTGTTAGGAATTACTTTTTTAATCGCATGTACATATTGCTTACTGGTTTTTGCTTTTGGTATTTATTCGAATGTATCTGTTTATTTGTCGCTTTTAAATCTGCTCATAACAGTTACTGCTTTCGTATTGTCACTGCCAAAATCATTTTATAATATTAATACATTGAAGGCTTTGCTTTCATTGCCTTCGGCATTTGTGAGAATGGCATTATTGCTTTTTAAACTTAAAGGCGCCAATAAGAAATTTATTCACACCTCTCACGGATCAATCAAAAACTAAAAAATGATGAGAATAGGAATAGAAGCACAGAGATTACAACGTCCCCATAAACATGGGATGGATAGAGTTGCACTTGAACTAATTAAAAACCTTCAGGTTATTGATAAGGAAAATGACTATTTCATTTTTGTGAAACCAGACCAAGACACATCTGCTATTTCTAATACCTCTAATTTTAATATTGTAGAAATCCCTGGAGGGACATATCCAATATGGGAACAGTATAAATTACCAAAAATAGCAAAAGAGTATCAATGTGATATACTTCATTGCACCAGTAATACAGCGCCTTTCCACACTAAAATACCCTTGGTTACTACACTTCACGATATTATATATATGGAGGAAAGTTTAATAAAACAACTTACAAGCAGTGCTTCTTTATATCAAAAATTCGGAAACTTATATAGAAGACTAATTGTTAATGGCGTAGTAAAAAAGAGCAAGCGTCTTATTACTGTTTCAAATTTTGAAAAAGAGAATATCACTAAGTTTTTTGATCTTAATGATAATAACGTTCAAGCTATTCACAATGGAGTAAATACAAATTTTACAACTAAAATTAATCATCTTCAGGCTATTCAGGTAAAAGCTA
>ERZ1046740.770-NODE-770-length-25245-cov-4.790433_pt1 | contig 25245 bp, 28 predicted proteins | sample MGYA00383093_ERZ1046740 | MGnify/ENA primary metagenome ERZ1046740 (study PRJEB29581, sample SAMEA5548363) | metagenome | biome: marine; feature: coastal; material: water | depth 25 m | study: Short-term variability in the microbial, nano- and picoplankton... | reverse complement strand
GCAAGCAAATGCTGCATCAGCAATAGCCGTAACTGCATAAGTCCGGTTTGTCCGCATTGCTGACATACGCCACTATGCTAAAAACTCACGCACCTCATCCCCAAACCAACCCAACAATAAAACGCGTACGGAGGGCCTATAAGCCGGATTTTGTCCAATGCACGGCTCTCGACGTGCACATAGATGACCATTCATCTTAGCCCGCAGTTACCTACGCGCCTCTAGCTGCCAACCCGGATGCCTCAGGCTAAAGTGTCCCTGCGTGGATATCGATTGCTCGATCACACCCGCGCGGCATCCCTATTTGGCATTGCTCCCGGTGGGGCTTGCCGTGCCGGTCCGGTTACCCGACCCGCGGTGCGCTCTTACCGCACCGTTTCACCCTTACCCGCGCCGAAACGAAGGCGGTTTCTTCTCTGTGGCGCTATCCCTCAGGTTACCCTGGCCGGGCGTTACCCGGCACCGTTACTTCATGGAGTCCGGACTTTCCTCTCAAACAAGCCCCCCGAAAGGAGCGCCGTCCAAGCAGCCATCCAGCCTTCCGTACGCAAGCCTGCGCCTAACTTGCGCCACCCAATGGGTCAACCGCGAATTGCGCCGCCAGTGACGCTGCATCGCGCCGATCCGCCAAACATTCGGCCCCATCGCGCCAAGGGGCAAAGCGTTGGCGAAACGCGTTCAAGCACGGCTCCACACCAAATTCAGCTACACCATAGCCCAGCGCCGTTAAACTTTCCGCTAAAGGCAGATCCTCACCCCAAGTGGGCCAAACAGACAAGTCCTGCACCGCCAAACGGCGCCAATCAAACCGCCCGCCGGGATCAAACTTACGCAAAGGGGCCAAATCAGAATGCGCGATCACATGATGGGCAGGGATCTCCCAACGAGCCAAAATTCCACCTAGCAGATCTTCCAAAGCATCCATCAACGCCGCCGAAAACGGGGAAAACCCATCGTTATCCAGCTCAATCCCGATAGAGCGTGAATTGATGTCATCGCACTCGGCCCAGCGCCCTGATCCCGCATGCCACGCGCGCGCAGCTTCATCGACCAGTTGTGTCATAGCCCCATCGCGGCCGATCACATAATGCGCTGAGACTTCCTTTTCAGGATCACACAATGTGCAAATCGCATCCTCGGCGCTTTGCATCGCGGTATAGTGGAGCACCACCATATCAGGTTTGGAAATGCCACCCTTGCGCGGCCCACAATTGGGGGATGGGCGCTGTTGAACCGCGCCCATCAGATTTTAGCCACTGACCGCATTGCGAAACGGTGCCGGATCCCAAGCGCAAGCAAATCCGTCGCCATCAGGGTCCATGCCCTTGCGATCCTTTTGTGGACCGCCCTGCGCCATAAACGCCTGCTGTGCTTGATCTTGCGAGGCAAAGCCAGAACACGCGCGCTGATACTTGCGCTCCGCGTTAAAGCCGTTGCGACGATAGACGCGCTGACCCTTAGCGTTCTTCGCAGCAATCGCAAAAGCTACAATATTCGGCTCGCCATTACCCTGACGTGTCGGCAAAGCTGTCGGCTGGATCACTTGGAACTCTTGTTGGTTCTGCGCACGTTTCGCCGCGTCCCCTTCGATAGAACGTTGGCCAGAGACTGCGTTGAAATCATTCTCGGCACTGATGCCACCCGCGCGCAAAACGGGTGCTGCGTTGGTTGGACTTGCATCAACTGCACCGCCCGCATTCGTCGCTTGCGCAATGCCAGAGGCCGCAGCAGGTGCAAGCGTTTCAGAGCTCACCGCTTGAGGAGGTGGCAAAGCCCCGCCCCCATTCAGCGCCGCATCGCGCGCCGCTTGCTTTTGTTCGAACTCTTTGTAATCGCCAAAGCCCACGCCCGCGCCACTGTTAGGAATGGTAGGACTACAGGCCGCAAGTGCGCCCAGCGCCGCGAGCGATAAAAGGATGCGTTTCATGTTACGGATTGCCTCGTTGCTCTCTTTTCTCTCCGTTTACCACCATTTGGCGGGTTTTGCTACAAATCCCGCCGCCTGCTCCAGCGCGTAGGCGGTATTTAGCAGATCACCCTCTTCCCATGGCTTACCAATCAGTTGCAGCGCCAGAGGTAGACCTTTGCTGTCCAAACCGGTCGGAACCGCAATGCCCGGCAAACCCGCAAGGTTCACGGTGACGGTAAAGACGTCATTCATATACATTTGCACGGGATCCGCGTCTTTCATTTCGCCAATGCCAAAAGCCGAACTCGGCGTCGCAGGCGTCAGGATTGCATCGACGCCAGCAGCAAACACATCATCAAAGTCTTTCTTTATTAGCGCTCGCACGCGACGCGCACGGTTGTAATAAGCGTCATAAAAACCAGCGCTTAGCACGTAAGTTCCGATCATCACACGGCGCTGCACTTCAGGGCCAAAGCCTTCCGCGCGCGTCTTTTCATACATCTCCGTTATGCCGTCGCCAGCCTCCAGAGTCGCGCGGTGCCCATAGCGCACACCATCATAACGCGCGAGGTTCGAAGACGCCTCCGCAGGCGCAATCACATAATACGCAGGCAAAGCGTATTGCGTGTGCGGCAGCGAGATATCAACGATCTTCGCGCCCGCATCTTTCAGCATCGCGGTGCCGTCCGCCCAAAGCTTTTCGATTTCGTCAGGCATGCCGTCCATACGGTATTCTTTCGGGATTCCAATGGTCTTGCCCTTGATATCGCCCGTAAGCATCGCTTCAAAATTCGGTACAGGCAGATCGGCGCTGGTGCTGTCTTTTTCGTCATACGAACACATGGCTTCGAGCATGATCGCCGCGTCGTGCACATCCTTGGTCATCGGCCCCGCTTGATCCAAGGAAGACGCAAACGCGATCGTGCCCCAGCGTGAACACCGTCCGTAGGTCGGCTTGATCCCAGTGATGCCTGTGAAGGCCGCAGGCTGGCGGATTGAACCGCCTGTGTCTGTACCTGTCGCCGCCAAACACAGATCCGCCGCAACCGCAGATGCAGACCCACCAGATGATCCGCCCGGTGTCAAATCCGTGTCATCATTGCCGCGACGCCAAGGGTTCACCACATTGCCGTATACGGATGTCTCGTTCGAGGAGCCCATCGCGAACTCGTCCATGTTCAACTTACCGAGCATCACCGCGCCCGCATCAAACAGGTTTTGGCTGACAGTGCTTTCATACTCAGGCTTGAACCCGTTCAAAATCGCAGAGGCCGCCTGTGAAGGCACCCCTTTCGTGCAGAACAAGTCCTTAATCCCAATGGGCAAACCACACATGGCCGGCGCATCGCCGCCCGCAATCCGCTCATCTGCGGATTTGGCCTGCTCAATTGCGATCTCTGGCGTGTGATGCACAAACGCATTCAACGCGCCCGCGCCCTCGATCTCTTTCAGAAAGGTCTCGGTCAACTCGACCGATGTGGTTTCACCGCTACGCAACGCATCGCGCGCGCCTGCCAGAGTCATTTTTGTAAGATCAGACATTATTCAACCACCTTCGGAACCGCGAAAAACCCTTCGCGCGCATCTGGCGCATTCTTGAGCACTTTTTCCGGTTGATCGCCGTCCGTCACCACATCCACACGGCGCTTTAAACGCTGCGGGGTCACTGATGTCATCGGCTCTACACCCTCAACATCGACCTCATTCAATTGCTCGATAAAGCCAAGAATATTGGTGAATTCCTGGGCCAAAGCAGGCAATGCCTCAGGCTCTACTTTGATACGGGCCAATTTGGCCACGCGCGCCGCAGTTTGTTCATCAATTGACATCAAGCAAGTCTCCGCAAAAGCATGTTGCGCTAGCGTTTAGCGCCCACGCGCGCCGCTCGCAAGGGTGCCGCCGCCACCACACAAATAAACCTCGCATAAACCGAAGATCTTGCACTTTATCTTGCCCTTTACACTCAAATCCCTCACCCTTCCCCATCAAGCACACACACAGGAGCAACACGGTGAAAATCATCCCCCTTGGCCATTCCGGCTTTCGTATCGAGATCGAAGATCAAATCCTTCTTGTTGATCCGTGGCTTACAGACTGCCCTGTATTTCCTGAAGAACGTCGCCAAGATGCGATAAAGGATGCGACACATGTTCTGATCAGCCACGGCCATCTCGATCACTGCGCGGATGGCTTCGAGCTAGCCAAGGAACTCGATATACCCGCGGTAGGCATCTACGATCACATGGGGATCATGGAGGCCAAGATGGGCATCAAGACCGTGGGCTTTAACAAGGGCGGCACCGTGCAGCTTGGCCGCGTCGCCGTCACAATGGTCACCGCCGCGCATTCCAGCACGTATACATCCGAGGATGGCCCGATGTATGCGGGCACGGAAAGCGGCTTTATGATAGCGGGCGAAGGCAAGGTGATCTATTTCAGCGGCGACACAGATGTGATGATGGATATGGAGCTGTTCGAGGACCTGCATCATCCCGACATCGGCATCCTGTGTGCGGGTGGACACTTCACCATGGACATGACACGTGCCGCCTATGCGGCCAAGCGTTTCTTTAACTTCAGCACCGTGATCCCCTGTCATTACAACACTTTCCCGTTCCTTGAACAAAGCGCGCAACCGATGATCGACGCGGTCCCAAATGCGCGCGTGATCGAACCTGAGGTGATGATCCCAATCATTCTTTGAATACCCACTCCAGCATACCCATAAGATGTTTCGACTGGCAAAACACTTTTTAAAGATGTATTTTTCCGCCTAGCCTTTATGTATATTGTTTAAATTATAGGTGCTGCTGCTAGGCTTTATTTTCTTGTCCTCCTCGGCCTCGCCTCTGGAGCAATGTTTGTTGCTGACACACGCTACGGCGCGGACGACGATACACTGTCTGGAAACGACGGCGACGACTTTGTTGCGGGCGATGATGGCAACGATAGCATCCTTGCGGGCGCAGGCGATGATCTGATCTTCAACTCAGATCACGGCCGTCTGTTCGGCGATGAAGGAGCTGACTTATTGGTCGGCGTTGGACCGGGCGAACTACTCGCCTCCGGCGGTGACGACGTCAACGACGACGACCAGATCACTGACACGGAGCAGATCCAAAGCGGAATGTTCTTCGATGGCGGCGATGGCTTTAACCAGATCTTTGCAAGCGATGCGGGCAACAGCACCATCGTAGGCGGCGATGATTTTGATCGCATCTATGTCGCGGGCGGCACTGGCAACTTTGTCGATGCGGGTACGGGCAGTGACAGCAATGATGACATCATCGATTATGGCGAAACAACACTCTACAGTTGCGACGGTCTCGGCTTTTATTCTTTGGCAGCAGATCAAACAAATCTCGTGTCCACCTTGCAAGACATTGACCTTGAAGAAGATGCCATCATCATCTTGCTTGATCAGTCAGAGATCGACCTGCAACCAGACCGCGACGATATAATCTACAGCATTGATGCGACTGGGGAATACAACACTCTGTCCTACACACACACGAATGGGTTCGTAGAAGTCGTCGCGCATATACCGATCTCTATCGGAACGGCGGAAGATATTCAAAACAATCTGGTTATCGACTTCTGGCCTGCAAGCATCGAAAATCCTGACAGTGATCTCGCATCTGCCATCGCAAGCTTCACACGGCCAGACGTCACGGTCACGTAACGGCCCAGCACAACTGTTGGATCGAACCGCAAATGCGCCTCTCAAAGCGGGATTACACCAAAGGTAAACGCAAGTGCCGTCGGAAAGCTTTTAGCAAATCTTCAGCGGGTACTACGCCCCCTATCACGTGAACTCGTTCGCCCTCGCCTTTGAAGAGCACAAGCGTCACATGTGGCAGGCCTTCACGCGCTTGGGCGGCGGCCCCTTCATCGGTTCTAATGTTTGCAACGTGGTAATAAACTGAGGATTCATCGACTTGCTTGAGGGCGCGTCGGGGTTATTTTTGCAAGGCCGCACACATACTGCGTTGCGGGTCATGGATCTGTAAAATGACAGGTTTGCCTTGGCCAATGACGCTTAAGTCCATTTCCGTTAACTTGGACTGAAAATCCAATGCGAACGCAGCACCCCCTCAAACCAAGCTACTTAAGCGAATACTCCCGCAGCATATATCCGCCCGCATAAATCTTTTCAGCTTCTATCTGCAGCACGACTCCCTACGCATGGGCAAATAATGCTGTGCCGGACCCCAACAAAATAGGTGCGCGCTTTAAGCAACGTCGGTCGATCTCCCCCATTTCAGGCAAGCGGCCCGCGAACTGGCCACCACCGCACAAAAAAATCGGCCCCGAAGCGCTTGATCGAAGCGCGTCAATCCGCTCGCGGGTGATGTGGGACCAAACCTCCGCGTCGCTTTTCACGGGAGCGTAAAGGCGATTGAGACCACCACGCAGCACATCGGCGCATATAGTTTTTGATCGGTTTTCATTCCGGATTGATAGCCAACCTCGTAGATTTTTCGCCCCATCAACGCACATGAATATCCCGTTAAACACGCACGACAATCATCGACCACAGCGCCCTCATGGGCAAAACCAGACACGTCCCCGTCAGGAACAGAAATATAGCCATCGATAGAAACAGCGACGTCATAAATAATCGGATGCATAGAATGCTCCTGCCATTAAGATCAGCCAATGCCCTTTTGTTAGGACGGTGAAAGTTAGACGATCTTGATCATTGGCAGCGCACTTCTTTGGATTGGGAAGATGACACCCAAAAAATTGGAAATAAAAAAACCCTGCCGTCACTTACTCCGGCAGGGGTCTCTAGGTGCCGCTGGGGAGAACAGCGAGGTCTTCAGCTCTATTCGGCAGCGGTGGCCGAAGGATTATTCGGATGTGTGGTCCAGTTGGCATAGTCCTTTTCGACCACACGATCAGTGCGTGGATCAACCGCGCCGACGGGCATTTTCTCCATCGTGATACAAGTCTCAACAGGGCAAACATTCACGCATAAATTGCAGGCCACGCATTCTGCATCAATCACGCTGAACACGCGGTCCTCGGACATGGCAATCGCCTGATGCGAAGTATCTTCGCAGGCCGCAAAACAGCGCCCGCAGGAGATACAGAGGTCCTGATCAATCTTCGCTTTCGCAATATAGTTGAGGTTCAGATACTGCCAATCCGTCGTGTTCGGCACCGCCATACCCACGAAATCAGTCGTATTCTCATAGCCCTTCTCGTCCATCCATTGGCTTAGGCCCGAAATCATCTCCTGAACGATCTTGAACCCATAAGTCATCGCCGCCGTGCAAACCTGCACATTGCCACAGCCAAGCGCCATGAACTCCGCCGCGTCGCGCCATGTGGTCACACCGCCAATGCCTGAAATGGGCATGCCCGCTGTTGCCTCTGCGCGCGCGATCTCGGACACCATGCTCATCGCAATCGGTTTCACCGCGGGACCGCAATAGCCCCCATGGGTGCCTTTGCCATCAATCGACGGCTCTGGCGACATGCTATCAAGGTTCACAGAGGTGATTGAATTAATTGTGTTAATCAAACTAACAGCATCCGCACCACCCGCACGCGCTGCCGCCGCTGGTTTACGCACATCGGTGATATTGGGCGTCAGCTTGACGATCACGGGCTTCGAATAATATTGCTTACACCAGCGTGTGACCATCTCGATATACTCGGGCACTTGGCCCACAGCCGCACCCATGCCGCGCTCGCTCATGCCATGCGGGCAGCCGAAATTCAGCTCGATCCCATCCGCGCCCGTGTCCTCCACCAGCGGCAAAATCGCTTTCCACGCCTCTTCCTCGCAGGGCACCATCAAGGACACGATAATAGCGCGATCTGGGTAATCTGCCTTCACGCGCTTGATCTCTTCAAGGTTGATAAACAGATCGCGATCCGTGATCAGCTCGATATTATTCAAGCCCAGCAAACGCCGATCCGCACCATAGATCGCGCCGTAGCGCGGTCCGTTCACATTGACCACAGGCGGCCCTTCAGAGCCAAGCGTCTTCCAAACAACCCCGCCCCATCCAGCTTCAAATGCGCGGCGCACATTGTATTCTTTGTCCGTCGGTGGTGCAGAGGCGAGCCAGAAAGGGTTCGGGCTTGTTATGCCAATAAACGTCGTTGTGAGATCCGCCATCAGGATGCCCCTCCCATCAGGTTCGAATGAATATCCATCGCCGCATCGCGACCCTCAGCCACAGCTGTCACCGTCAAGTCATCGCCTCCAGACGCACAATCGCCCCCGGCCCAAATCCCCTTAACAGAGGTTGCACCAGTGCCCGAAACTTTGATCTTGCGCCCCTCTAGGTCGGGCAAGCCCTCGCCTTGCAAAGTCTGACCAATCGCACGAAACACTTGATCTGCCGTCAAACGCACCGTCTGACCCGTAGGCTTTAGATCATCATCCGTATATTCAAACTCCACCTCGCGCACAGCGCCATTGCCATGCACTGCCTTAGGCGACGCATTAGTAATAATCCGCACGCCCTTGGAGGCTGCCAAGTCCTGTTCATACACACTCGCGTTCATCCGCGCGCGTGATCTGCGATAGACCAGCGTCACGTTCAAAGCCCCAAGTAGTTTTGCCTGCACGGCCGCATCAACCGCCGTCATACCGCCCCCGATCACGACGACATCACGCCCGATCGGCATAGCTCCTAAATCATTCGCCTGACGAAGCTCCGCAATGAAATCAACGGCATCCGTGATGCCATCCTTGTCGTCTCCATCAAGGCCAAGTCCGTTCACACCGCCAAGGCCCATGCCCAAAAACACAGCGTCAAAATCGCTTTTGAGCTGCGCCAAGCTCACATCGGATCCAAGCCCGACACCTTGGTTGACAACAATACCGCCAATTTGCAAAAGCCAATCCACCTCTTTGGCGGCAAATTCATCAGTGCTTTTATACGCGGCAATGCCGTATTCGTTCAGCCCCCCAGCCTTCGCACGCGCATCATGTAGCGTCACATCATGGCCCAACATCGCCAAGCGATGCGCGCAGGCCAGCCCCGCTGGTCCCGCACCGACAACCGCGACACGTTTGCCCGTCGTTTCAGCACGCACGAAAGGATGCACGCCTTTGGCCATCAAACCATCCGTCGCATAGCGCTGAAGCTGGCCTATCAAAACCGGCTTGCCCTCAGCCACTTCGCGCACACAGACCTCTTCACACAGCGTTTCCGTCGGACAGACCCGCGCGCACATACCGCCCAGAATATTCTGGGTGAGGATCGTTTTCGCCGCTGCATCCGACGTACCCGTGGCGATCTGGCGAATAAACAAAGGGATGTCGATATCCGTGGGGCAGGCCGTCATGCAAGGCGCGTCATGGCAAAAGTAACAGCGATCCGCCGCCACCAAAGCCTCATGATCATCCAGCGGTGCATGCAAATCCGCAAAATTTGCATCGTACTGTTCAGCACTCAACCGCCCTGTTTGTATCCCCTGAGCTAGCATATCTGCTGGCATGGACCTCTCCTCGTGACATTTGCTTTTGATCAGGTTTGCAGGGTTTGATTTTTTTATCAACTGGTAAAATTTAAATCATGATATTTTTCACGTCCCACTTTGCCTTGCTCCTGTGCCATGCGGACGCTAACCAAGGGTTAAAAGGTCACAATATGAAGAAACAAGATATGAACCGCGACTGGATCGCCACGGCGCAAACGCTCTCCTATGCTCTCCCGCTTTTGCAGCGCTATGATGATGCGACGGTTGTGATCAAACTTGGCGGTCATGCGATGGGCAGTGACGCCGGCATGGAAAGCTTTGCACGCGATGTTGTGCTCATGCAGCAGGTCGGTGTGAACCCGGTTATCGTACATGGCGGCGGACCGATGATTAACGCGATGCTGGAGCGCTTGGACATTCAGTCCGAGTTTGTGAACGGCAAGCGCGTTACCGACGCAGCAACAGTCGAAGTCGTTGAAATGGTGCTTTCGGGCCGTGTGAACAAACGCATTGTGCAGGCAATCAACGCGGAAGGAGGCAAGGCCGTTGGCCTCTCCGGCAAAGATGCGAACCTGATGATCTGTGATCAAACTGATCCTGATCTCGGCTTTGTTGGCACGCCCTCAGTAATGAATCCTGACTTCCTGCGTGGCCTTGCGAAAGACAATATCATCCCCGTGATTGCACCTTTAGGAACAGGTCGAAACGGTGAAACGTTCAACGTCAATGGCGACACAGCCGCAGGCGCGATTGCGGCCAGTCTCAAGGCGGATCGCCTGTTGTTGCTCACCGATGTGGCAGGCGTCAAAGACGGCACGGGCGAGGTGCTCACCGAACTAACCGCCGCCCAGATACGCGCTTTGACGGCGGATGGCACGATCGCGGGCGGCATGATCCCGAAGACCGAAACCGCGCTCACCGCGATTGAAGGCGGCGTGCGCGCTGTCGTCATCCTTGATGGCCGCGCGCCAAATGCATGCTTGCTGGAACTCTACACAGAGCACGGCGCAGGCTCGCTCATCCGTGATTGAGGACATCCGCAAGGCGGTAAACGCACAGCTTTTGGAAATCTTGGGCGCTTTGCACGAAGGCGCAGACACAATCCTGCTTCTCGGCCCCTTAGAGCCAGAGTTTTGGAAGGTCTTCAAATCCACCCCGGAAGCGCAAGATGGCCAGTCAGACCCGCTCGATCGCTGGTCCAAACGCATCATCAGTCAGCTTGCGATCAACTTTAAAGCCTCCACACATTTTCCCTCAGACGGCCCGCCCTATCCGCCCTTCATCTCATGGGCCCTAGAGAGCGGTGAAAACTGGGCCTCGCCAATTGGCATGTTGGTGCATCAAAACGCAGGGCTCTTCGCCTCCTACCGTGGCGCACTGCGCCTCAACGGTCACCTAGCACTCCCTGCGCCGACAACGTCGCCCTGCACCCCCTGCGCCAAACCTTGCAAAACCGCCTGCCCCGTCGACGCACTCAGCAAAACCAGCTACAATGTAGAGGCTTGCAAAGCTCACATACTCGGCCCCGACAGCAAATCCTGCCGCGCGCACGGATGCGCCGCGCGCTCCGCCTGCCCTGTCTCGCAAACCTATAGCCGCCGACCTGAACAATCCGCTTTCCACATGCGCGCCTTCTTGGGAGAATAACGTCATGAGCAAAACCCTAATCGTCATGCGACACGCCAAATCCAGCTGGGATGAACCCGTTGAAGACAAATGCCGCCTCCTGAACGAACGCGGCCGAAACGGTGCAACCGCGCTTGGTGATTGGATGCGCCGCACTGCGCTTACACCAGATGAGATCCTCTGCTCTTCTGCAACGCGCACGCAAGAAACAGCAGATCGCCTCGCTCTTGATACGCCCCTCACGCTAAACGACGCGCTCTATATGGCGTCCTCTGATGTGTTGATGAAGCATGTGCAAAAGGCACGCGCAGACACGCTACTGATCGTCGCGCACAATCCAGGCATTGGCGAATTTGCGGAACGCCTTGCAAAAATAGCCCCAAACAATCCGCGTTTTTTTAACTACCCGTCAGGCGCGACGACGGTGTTCACCTGCGATATCGCGGACTGGAGCGCACTACACTTCCATCAGAACACCGCAGCACATTTCACGACCCCGCACGACTTACTCTAACCGCTTCTTTGGTCCCTAAATACCGCGGGGGAGCGGCAAAGCTGCGGGGGCAGCGCCCCCAATCAAACGAAAAAAACAGGCCCCAAGGCCTGCCCTCTTTCTTCAGTACCCCTGTGTGCTAAGCACGCAGGGCCACCCATAATATCAGTGACCCAAAATCTGGCTCAAGAACAACTGCGTACGTTCGGACTGCGGGTTGTTAAAGAACGCCTCCGGCTCGTTCTGCTCTACAATCTGGCCCTGATCCATAAAGATCACGCGGTTCGCAACCTGACGCGCAAAACCCATCTCGTGGGTCACACAAAGCATGGTCATGCCCTCTTCCGCGAGCTCGATCATAGTATCAAGAACTTCCTTGATCATCTCAGGGTCAAGCGCCGACGTCGGCTCGTCAAACAACATGATACGCGGTTGCATGCACAAGGATCGTGCAATTGCCACACGCTGTTGCTGACCACCAGAAAGCTGACCGGGATACTTATCCGCTTGCTCCGGGATTTTTACCTTCTCAAGGAAATGCATCGCCAGTTCTTCGGCTTCCTTCTTGGGTGTTTTACGCACCCAGATCGGAGCCAACGTACAGTTCTCAAGGATCGACAGATGCGGGAACAGGTTGAAGTGCTGGAAACACATCCCCACTTCGGAGCGGATCTTGTCGATGTTCTTGATGTCGGACGACAAAACCGTGCCATCGACCTCAATACGACCTTGCTGATGCTCTTCCAACGCGTTGATGCAGCGAATAAGCGTGGATTTACCAGAACCCGACGGTCCACAAATCACGATCCGTTCGCCACGGTTCACGGTCAGATCAATGTCGCGCAGCACGTGGAATGTACCGTACCACTTGTTCATGTTTTCGATTGAAATGGCGACCTCGTCGGACACCTGTAGTTTTGCTTCGGCCATGTTTAAGACCTCCTTCTTATCGGTGACCAGTTGCGAGCTGACGCTCCAACCATTGTGAGTATTGTGAACTGCCGTAGCAAATTGGGAAGAAGAACAAGACTGCTGCCAGCCACAACTCCCAATAGACGCCGTTCCATTCTGTGGAAGCGAGGATCGGGCCACGGATCATGCCGACCAGATCGAACATCGAAATGACCGAGACCAGAACCGTATCCTTGAACAGACCCACCGCCACGTTCACGATCCCCGGAATGGAAATCTTCAACGCTTGCGGCAGAATGATCAAACGCATGGATTGCGCATAATCAAGCCCAAGACTGCCCGCCGCTTCCGCTTGCCCCTTTGGCAAAGCAGCAAGGCCACCACGCACCACTTCCGCAATATAGGCGGCCGAGAACATGGTAATCATGATGATCACACGCAAGATCAGGTCAAAGTTAGACCCCGGTGGCAAGAAGTATCCCAAAACCACGTTCGCTACGAAAAGCAATGTGATCAACGGAACGCCGCGAATGAATTCAATGAAGACCACGCAGATCCACTTAATGATGATCATGTCCGACTGACGGCCCAGCGCCAAAAGGATACCGATTGGCAAGGACAAGGAGACGCAGACCACACCAAGGATGAAGTTTAACATGAACCCACCCATATCGCGTGATGGAATCGATTCCAGCGCTAGGAAGCCGGACAAAGGATCCGTGATAATGTCCATGAAGGACCAGATCAGCACAGTCGCCAAAATGCCGCCGATCAAGCCCATCGCGAAGCTTTGATACTCAAGCTTTGTGAAGACAAAGTAGCCGACGATCAAGCCAACTGCGACCATGATTGGCACCATCAAAGAGCCGCCCCAGATCAGCCAAAAGGCCAAGAACGGAAAAATCGCAGTGATGATCAACAGCTTGCGTGGCAGTTTGTTAAACAGAACCGGTGCAGCTGCGAAGAACAGCATGAAGAACGCGACTGTCGGACGCCAGTATTCCTCGCTCGGGTATTTGAATCCGAACAACAGCTGCGGCCAACGTTCCGTGAGGACCGAGAAACAGCCCCCCGTTTTGCCTTGTAGGATTTCGCGGCACTCAGCCAAGGAATCCGTTGTCCAAACGCCATTGTAGAACCAAGGGAACGCGCCAGAGACGATCATGTAGATGAAGTAAATCGCAAGCAACGTCAGGATCGTATTGAACCAGCCGTCAAACAAGTTCTTCTTGATCCACGCAAGCGGCCCCGCCGCTGTGACGGGCGGCGTTTGTTCTTGCAACATTGCGTCGCGTACGAAAGCGACGGGTGTGGTGTTGGTATCGCTCATCCTACCGCTCCTTCAATTTTACAGAATTGTTATACACGTTCATGATCGCAGAAATGCTGAGGCTGATGATCAGATAGAAGGCCATCAACAGCAAAACTGTCTCAATTGCGCGCCCCGTCTGGTTCAACGTGATGCCGCCCAGCGTGCCAGTCACATCCATGTAGCCCACCGCAATCGCCAGCGAGGAGTTCTTGGTAATGTTAAGATACTGGGAAATCAGCGGTGGAATGATCACGCGCAAGGCTTGCGGCAAGATCACAAGGTTCATGATGCGACCTGGACGTAGACCAAGCGACGCCGCCGCCTCTGTTTGTCCTGTGGAGATCGCCAAGATACCCGCTCGCACGTTTTCCGCGATGAAGGCTGCAGTGTAGATCGACAAGGCAAACGTCAGCGCGATGTAAGAATTACGCGCGTAAATGCCGCCTTTGAAGTTGAAGCCTTTGAGCGCAGGAAGCTCCCATGTAAGCCCCATCACAACGCAAGCCACAAGCACTGGAACCAACCAGATTGCCAAGGTGAAATACCACGTTGTTGGACGTTCGCCCGTGCGTTCTTGTGTCACCGTCGCAGATTTGGCCAGTGCGCGCGCCCCGAAAAAGCTCGCGATCAAGAGGCCGATGATGACCAGATAGCCTGTTGACCCGGCGGCCCAGCCTGCCGTGAAAGTCGGGCGCGGGAAATAGAAACCACGGCCTGTAAAGGCGAATAGATCAAGGAACATGCTGGCCGTTGCATCGTCACCGCGAAATTCGCGAGGTTGCGGCAGCACGGCCACGAAGACCGCCATAATAATCAGGATCCAGATCAGCACGGGTACGTTGCGGAAGATTTCCACATACACACCCATCAATTTGTTGACGATCCAGTTGTTGCTCAGGCGCAGCACACCAACGATCACACCGATGATGGTCGCAAGGAAACAGGCGACCACGGCCACCAGCAAGGTATTGAGCATGCCAACAACAGCAGCGCGCATGTGCGAGGATTGCGACGTATACTCAATCAAGCGCTGGTTAATGTCATAGCCCGCAGGCTCGCCTAAGAAGCGATAAGAGATGTTCAGACCCGCAGCTTTGAGGTTGGCAATCAAGTTGCTTCCCAAATAGCCAAAGGCCGCGATCAGCGCGATCAGAGCAATGAATTGAAATGTATAGGATCGGTAACGCGTATCGTTGATCAACATCGATAAGCGAAATCCGCCCTGGGGAGGGTCAGATAGAGTCGTCATGGACTGTTCCCTGATGTGCTGCCTTTGGTGAAACCTGCCGGTTTGTCCGGTCATGGCTCAAAGGTCACGTTTTCTAATATTGAATAAAGAAAGAAGGGCGCGGAGTGTTCCGCGCCCTTCCTAGTTCAATCCGGGTTTAGCGGAATGGTGGAACGTAGAGCAGACCACCGTCTGTCCACTGAGCGTTCAGACCACGACCAAGACCGATTGGTGTGTTCTCACCAATGTTCTTCTCGAAGATCTCGCCGTAGTTACCGCCAGCCATGATAGCTTTCTTCGCCCAGTCAGCGTCAAGGCCGAGCATCTCGCCCAATGTGCCTTCTGTACCCAAGAGACGGTTGATCTCTGGGTTGTCGCCAGCTGCTGCCGCCATGTCTGCGATGTTTGCAGATGTCACACCCAGCTCTTCAGCTGCGATGAGTGCGTTCAAAGACCAACGAACAACGTCGCCCCACTCAGAATCGCCGTGACGGACCAGTGGGCCGAGTGGCTCTTTAGAGATGATCTCTGGAAGAACAACGTGATCACCTGGGTTCTCGAATGCGGCACGTGTTGCTGCAAGACCAGATGCGTCTGTTGTGTAAACGTCGCAAGCACCTTCGAGGTACAAAGGCTGTGCTTCAGCGTTTGTCTCGATTGGAACTGGCTCATAAGAGATGTTGTTTGTACGGAAGTAGTCCGCCAAGTTCAGCTCTGTTGTTGTACCAGTCTGGATACATACTGTCGCGCCATCAAGCTCTTTCGCAGACGAAACGCCCAAAGCTTTTGGAACCATGAAGCCCTGACCGTCGTAGTAGTTTACGCCAACGAATTCAAACTTCAGGTCAACGTCACGAGAGAACGTCCATGTTGTGTTACGCGCCAGCATGTCGATCTCGCCGGAAGCAAGTGCTGTGAAGCGTGTTTTACCAGTTGTTGGAACGAACTCGACCGCAGATGGGTCGCCAAGAGCAGCAGCTGCGACCGCGCGGCATACGCCCACGTCGAAACCTTGCCATTCGCCGTTCGCATCTGGTGCCGCGAAGCCAACGAGACCCGTGGTCACGCCACAGTTCAGCTTGCCGCGCGCTTTAACATCGTCAAGCGTACCGGCCGCTGCTGCGCCAGCTGCCAAAGCACCCACAGTCATCGCGCCAAAAAATACGGATTTTTTCATTTTTACCTCTTCCTGATTACCCATCCTTTATGGATGGTTCTTCCCACGAGTGAATGTGGGGTTTCATACCAAAGGCAGGAACTTCCCGCCTCAGTGTCGGAGAGTTTGGCCGCAACACCCCATAAACGTCAAGTGGAACATACGCAGAATAGCCACGAAATTACCATCAGCGACCCAAGGTAAAGCCCCGCAGCAGTAATCTTTAACTCATAGATCAAAAAACGGCGCTAATTTCGGCTCTTTTGGAGGAAATCATAGGCGTGCTCGAAGGCCTCGCCCTTGATTCTCGCCATATCTTCCGCCTCTTCGTCAAGGCCCCACTGCTCTTGCTGATAGCGCTCATCAAGACGCGAAAGCTCCCATAACTCTGCCGGAGTAGCATAGCCCTTCATCGCGGCCAGACCGATCACAAATGATCCCGGTAATGTTATCAGATCATGCATCGCAGTCAGCTCGAACGCACTTAATTTACTAAGTGCAGCGCGCAAAATATGCAAACTTGATTCGGATTGCGGGGCAAACATCACACCGCTCACAGGCGTCAGAGGTGCTGCAAATACCCGCGTGCACCAGGCAAGCAACGGGTCCCAAGCAGCCTCCTGCCGCGCGACCAATTCCGCGGGCTGGCTGGCGCGGTAACACAGCAAATCGGTCCCCGCGTATTCCCCAAGCATGTCCGCCACCGCGTCAAACTGCGGCGTAACTTTATCGACCGCCGAGTTCGCAGATTTGGTCACTGGCATCGTCTCGGGGTTAACTCCCTCGACCTGCGCATCCCATTCCAGCGCCATCGCCTCAGCCATAACAAGCGTCGGCACAATCAAGTGCGCTTTGCCCGGTGTTTTGATCGCGCGCCCGTCCAGATGCACGGTAAAACCACCCTCAACCTCGACCGCCGCCGCAACCTCCCAGAACCGCTTCATTTTCCAATCAGACATCAGTCTTGCTCCACACCGTCTCAAGCGCGCCCTCAAGCTGCGCGAAATCTTCAATCACGACATCCGCTCCCGCCAGCCGCGCGACCTCATGATAGCCCCAAGCGACCCCGATGAAGGACACACCCGCCGCGGTTGCCATATCCATATCAAAACTCGTATCGCCGATCATAACAGTATCGCAGGCCTCAACGCCCAAGTCCCACATCGCTTGCAAAATCATCGAAGGATTGGGCTTGCTCGGATGATCATCTGCCACTTGCTGCGTGAGGAAAATTCCATCCAACCCATGCGCCTCGATCAACTTATCCAAACCGCGCCGCGACTTGCCCGTCGCCACCCCGAGCAAGACTTCATCTTGCTCTTTTAAACTCAATAGCGCCTCACGCGCACCCGAATACAATGGTGAAGAAACATCCGCCCCTTGCAGACGGCGCAGCCCCGCATAAGCATCTTTGTAGCCCTGAACCATCCGCGTGCAGGCGGCATGATCACATGTTGGTGCAAGCATCGGGATCGCCACATCCAGCGATAACCCCACAATGCCCAACACCGCATCGCGGCTTGGCGCGCTCAGACCTTCAGCTTCAAACGCGCCCGCCATCGCGGCGAGAATATCCGCTTGGCTATCGACAAGCGTTCCATCCACATCGAAAATAACGCCTCGCAAGCGCATTACATCAACTCTTCAAAAGGATCTTCCGGCACCTCTTTGGGATCCCATGCAAAAGTGTCCCATGTGCGCTGCATGTGATCTGGCAAAGGCGCTGTAATATGCAGTGTCGCTTTGGTGCTCGGATGCTCGATCTGCAAAGAGCGCGCATGCAGGTGCAACTTCTTGCTCAGATCACCACCCAGTTGTGATCCCCAACCATCACCCAGATTTTCCTGGCCAGAACCGCCGTATTTGCCATCGCCAACAACAGGATGCCCCATCTCAGACATATGCGCGCGCAACTGATGCGTGCGACCTGTGATCGGGATCAAGGCGCACCACGATGTGCGTTGCCCAGCAGTCTCCAATACCGCGTAATCGGTTAAAGCGCGTTTCGCACCCTCGGTCTGATCCACCTCGCGCGGGTGAATACAAATCATTTTTTCGCCCTCACCGCGCGCGCCGTGACCGGGCGCTTTCATCAGGCCATATTTGATCGTGCCCATACGCGGGTTCGGAACCCCTGCAATCGCAGCCCAATAAATCTTGCGCGTGTTGCGATGCCGAAAAGAGGCCGTCAGGTCCGCCGTCGCGCGCCGTGTGCGTCCTAGGATCAATACGCCGGAAGTGTCTTTGTCCAAACGATGCACCAGTTTCGGGCGTTCCTCAAAATCATACATCAGTGCATCCAGCAGCCCGTCCACATGCCGCGCGTGCCCCGTGCCACCCTGCACAGGCAGACCAGCGGGTTTATTCAACGCAATCACATGATCGTCTTTGTAAATCACGCAAGAGCGAATGAATTTCGTATCCGCCGCACTGACTTTGCTAGGCGCCGCATGCTTAGGCGCAGCACTATCGGGCAGCGGCGGAATACGCAGTTGCATCCCAGTTTCCACACGCGAATTGGCCTTTACGCGGCCCCCGTCCAGACGCAGCTCACCCTTACGGCACATTTTCTCGATCATGCCTTGTGTGACTTGCGGAAACTTGCGCTTCAAAAAACGGTCAAGGCGCTGGTCGCCGTCATCTTCTTCAATGATAATCGTTTGAACGCGGCTCATGCCCATAACCCTCTCGCGATGGCAAGACCCGCCATCAATCCTAAAATCGACAGACCCACAGAGAGCCCGATATAAAGCGCTGCTTGGCCGAATGCACCGCGCTCTAGCAATGTGGCGCTCTCCAGCGAGAACGCGGAAAACGTCGTAAAACCACCCAAAAGCCCCGTCATCACAAACAGATTGGCCTGCGTATAGCCCTTATGATGCGCGGCGACCACGAATAGGCCCATCAAGAACGAGCCGATGATGTTCACAGGCAAAATCCCGAGCGGAAAACTCATAGGAAGCGCTTTGCTCACCGCATATCCAAACAAATATCGCAGGCTAGAGCCGATCGCGCCACCGAGGGCCACAAGGGAGACATTGAGTAACATCGCAGCCATGTCGCGCGCGCGCGCTCCAGAGTCAAGTTAACGGCCCCAAGCGCGGCACCCCGATTTTTCTAGAAAAATCGCTCACCCACCCCGTTGCGCACGGAGTTTTGCAAAATACTCCACGCGCTTTTTCAATTCACGCTCAAACCCGCGCTCCACGGGCGCATACATCGCCGGTCGCTCCATCCCCTCTGGGAAATAGTTCTGCCCCGAAAACCCGTCCTCTGCATCATGGTCATAAGCATAATCCGTGCCATAGCCCTGATCCTTCATCAAATCCGTCGGCGCATTCAAAATATGCTTAGGTGGTAGCTTGGATCCCGTCGCCTTAGCCGCGTTGCGCGCGGCCTTATAGGCCACATAATTCGCATTCGATTTTGGCGCGAGCGCGAGATAAATCACCGCCTGCGACAATGCCAATTCCCCTTCGGGCGAGCCTAAACGCTCATATGTTTGCCAACTTTGCAAACACACAGCCTGCGCTTGTGGATCGGCCAAGCCAATATCTTCAACCGCCATACGCACCAAACGCCGCGCCAAGAAACGTGGGTCTTCCCCACCTTCCAGCATACGTGCAAACCAATACAGCGCTGCATCAGGGTCCGAGCCACGCACCGATTTATGCAAGGCAGAGATCAGATTGTAATGCGCATCGCCGGATTTATCATACTGCGCCGCGCGCTTTTGCAAACGTTTGCTCAGCTCTGGCGGTGTCAGCTTGTGATCCGTCTTCCACGCCGCGACCTGCTCAATCAAATTGAGCAAAGCCCGCCCATCGCCGTCCGCCATCTCCAACAAGGCTTCGCGTGCAGGACCATCAAGGGGCAGCTCTTTGTTCAACTCCTGCTCCGCGCGCTGCGCCATTCGTTCCAGATCCGCAAGGTCGAGCCGCTCGAGCACGAGAACCTGCGCACGCGACAACACGGCTGAATTCAACTCGAACGACGGGTTCTCCGTGGTGGCCCCAACCAACAGGATCGTGCCATCCTCCATATACGGCAAGAACCCGTCTTGCTGGGCCTTGTTGAAACGGTGGATTTCATCAACGAACAAAAGCGTGCCTTGCCCGTTTTGGCGGCGGATCTTCGCGCCCTCAAATACTTTGCGCAGATCGGGCATGCCCGTAAAAATCGCGCTAATTTGTACGAAATGCAGCTCGGTTTCATGGGCTAACAAACGCGCAATCGTCGTCTTGCCAACGCCCGGTGGTCCCCAGAAAACAATTGACGAGAGCGAGCCTGAGGACAGCATCACTTCCAGCGGTGCGCCTTCGCCCAGAACCTGCTTTTGGCCAATCACTTCGGCCAAGGATTGCGGACGCAAACGATCTGCAAGCGGGCGTAGCCCCTTTTGCGGCTCCCTAGCAGCGCCTGTATCAAAGAGATCAACCACCGTTCACAACCTAAAGCGTAGCAGCACGAGCTGCCCGCCCCTTTCCACAACGAGCGAAACGGATCGTCTTGCCGTGCTCAACGCTTGCACTACGTCCGAGGGCACGGTGATTTTGCGTCCATCAATCTCTCGCAATATGTCGCCGCGCTGCACGCCAACACGCGGCGCGATGAGGCCAGTCTCCAGCACGACGACACCTTCTGGCAGAATTGGCAACTGGTATTCGGATAATACGGCGGGATTCACATTCGCCACTTTCATGCCTTGTAAAACGTCGCGCTCGCCCAAGGTCACGTCCTCGCGCGGTGGCAAATCCGGTGGGCCAATCATCGCGACGGTATACTCCGCCACGCGGCCCTCGCGAATAGCGCGCACGTCGATTTCAGCGCCGATACCTGCAACAGTCATATAATACAGCATTTCGGAGGGTGAATTCACCTCGCGCCCACCCGCTGCGACGATGACATCGCCGACCCCCAGACCTACGGCAGCAAACGGACTGCCTTCCTGAACTTGGGTGATCGCCATGCCCCCTGCGCGCTCCAATCCAAGGGAGCTAGCCAAATCCGCATCCACCGTTTGCCCGCCCATGCCAGCCCAAGGGCGCCTAAAACGGGTTTCGCCCGCGCGGGCTTGGGTCACGAATTGATCGACCAACGCCGCAGGGATCGCAAAACCGATCCCGTTGGAGCCACCAGAGCGCGTGACAATCGCGGTGTTCACGCCAATCAACGCACCATCCATCCCGATCAATGCACCCCCCGAATTGCCCGGATTGATTGGCGCGTCGGTTTGGATGAAATAGCCGCGCTCATTGCCCGTCACCGCGCCAGAGCGCGCGAGACCAGAGATGATCCCGCTCGACACTGTTTGACCGACACCAAAGGGATTGCCTATGGCCAAAGTGAGTTCGCCCACTTCGACCGTGTTGCTGTCGCGTAAGGATAAAAACGGCAGGTCTTCCGCGTCTTTGAGCCGTAGGATCGCTAGATCGCTAGCCTTATCGCCCAGCAACACCTCGGCAGAGAATTCGCGGCGGTCTTTTAGGACCACGCGAATGTCGCTCGCGCCGCCCACCACGTGATAGTTCGACACCATAAAGCCATCACGCGACAGGATCACGCCAGAGCCAAGCGAGTTTTGCACGCGTGGCCGCGCGGGGCCGAGATCACCAAAGAAGTTCTTGAAGAAAGGATCGGACGCAAACGGACTGACCCGCGTCTCTACAATGCGTTTGGCGTAAATGTTGACCACGGCAGGTGCCGCGTCACGCACCAAAGGCGCGAAGCTGAGCGAAATCTGCGCTTGGCTGGTAGGGACAGTGCTTTGCGCAGCGGCAGCGATAGGCGCCGATAGAAACAGGGATAGGATCAAAGCGCGGAACATGGGTCACCTCATTTGTCTGAGGTCCATGATATGCGAGGTGACGCGCGGCGGTGCAAGGGGTGAGCTGCTTTTGGCACGTCGGGCAACGCGCGCCCTGTTTGCCTGTGCTTAACCCTAGATCAGCTAAAACACCCCCGAGCTCAAGAACGGCACGATCCATGATCCCATCCTGTTTAAGACAAACGGTAAACATTCCGGTCAGGATGCACAGGTTTTAAAACCAAGTACAAAGCCACGCTTTGTGGGCGATCAGCAGATACGTTCTCGGCAGGCCTGCCACACCGTTTAGCCTATGATGATCAAACCCTCCGCCAGCGCATTTGCTGAGCGGAGCGCTAGTGCGCGCAGTTCCAAGCCGTACCAACCGCCGATTTTTCACAATGGCTGCATCGCCGAGCAGTGCAGCCGAAGTATCCGCGTTGAAGTGATCGCCATGCTCATGCGTCATCACGATCAGATCTGCGGCAAGCTTGCTGGCTTAGAGCGAAGGTTCCCAGACTGGATCACACCCGCTGGCGTTTCCATGATGATGAAGGCGTGGCGAATGGCTTGGACCTTGACCTCGCGCGTTTCTGTTTTGAAGTTGTTGTTGCTGTGCCCTTCAGCGAGTGCGGTGAACGGCAGAACGGTGATCCCCGCACTGGCGCCTGTGGCTTTTAAATTCGAACGTCTAGTCTGGTTCATTTAGGATCTCCTTGCGCCGTGTGCTGCGGGAGGGGTAGCGCTTTTGCAGTATTGAACAAATTTGTCGGGTATTAGCCGAAACCGAAAGTCCCAATGAAAAAGCGCCCTTGGATCTCTCCAAGGGCGCTCGATCTGGTGGCCTTTGGTGCTAAGCACGCAAGACAACTGGGCTACATTCAGCCTTTTTCTTCGATGATCTCAACCATGTGAGAAATCTTGTTGACCATGCCGCGTACTGCAGGCGTGTCTTCAAGCTCACGTGTTTTGTGCATCTTGTTCAGGCCAAGACCGATAAGTGTCTGGCGCTGCTTTTCTGGGCGGCGGATCGGGGAACCGATCTGCTTTACAACGATTGTTTTAGCCATCTGTCAGGTCTCCTTACGCGTCAGCTGCTTCAGGAGCGGCCGCAGCAGGTGCGTCGTCCTTCTTGAGAATGTCAGCAACTTTCTTGCCACGACGCTGAGCAACAGAGCGTGGGCTGCTTTCTTTCTTCAGACCGTCCATGGTGGCACGGATCATGTTGTACGGGTTCTGAGAACCGATGGACTTCGCAACAACGTCCTGTACGCCGAGCATCTCGAACACGGCACGCATAGGACCACCGGCAATGATACCAGTACCCTGTGGAGCTGTGCGCATTACAACTTTGCCTGCGCCGTGACGGCCCTCGACATCGTGGTGCAACGTACGGCCTTCACGAAGAGCTACGCGGATCATTTGACGCTTCGCTTGCTCCGTCGCTTTGCGAATAGCCTCTGGAACTTCTTTCGCTTTACCTTTGCCGAAGCCTACGCGACCTTTTTGGTCACCAACAACGACGAGTGCGGCGAAGCCAAAGCGCTTACCACCCTTAACGGTTTTGGAAACGCGGTTGATCGCAACCAAGCGATCCGCAAATTCCGGTGTTTCATCGCGGCGATTGCCACGGCGGTTGTCACGTTCTGCCATGTGGAGCAGTCCTTTTATGAGTGGCGCGTTCGGCACCTAAATTTCGTTCAATCCTAGTGGGTTGTGCACCCCCGGATCATCGGAAAGGCGCGCCACTTCTGACACGCCTCTCTCGTTTGACTTAGATCTTCAAACCACCTTCACGTGCGGCTTCGGCAACTGCCTTGACCTTACCGTGAAAGAGGAAGCCGCCACGGTCGAAGTAAACTTCTTCCACGCCAGCTTTCTTTGCGCGCTCAGCGATCGCTGCACCAACCTTAGTTGCTGCTTCAACATTGTTCTTGCCGACAACACCCAAAGACTTCTCCAACGAGGAAGCCGAGGCGAGTGTTACGCCATTCACGTCATCAATCACCTGAGCGCTGATGTTTTTGTTGCTGCGATGAACGGAGAGACGCATGCGTCCCGCGTTGCTGCGGCGTAGTTTGTTCCGGACGCGCAGACGGCGCTTCAGAAACAGTGTTCTTTTGCTATTTGCCATTTGACTGGTCCTTACTTCTTCTTGCCTTCCTTACGGAAGATAAACTCGCCTTTGTAACGAATGCCTTTGCCTTTGTAGGGCTCGGGCTTGCGCCATGCACGAATGTCAGCTGCTACTTGGCCAACCTGCTGTTCGTCGTTGCCTTCGATGACAATTTCGGTCGGCTTGGGGACAGTAATCGTGATGCCCTCAGGGATAGCGAAATCGACGTCGTGAGACAGGCCGAGGTTCAGTTTCACTACGTTACCGGCCAAAGCGGCACGATAACCAACACCGTGAATCTCAAGCTCTTTCTTGGCACCGGTGTTCACACCAGTCACAAGATTTGCGATGCGAGTGCGGGACATGCCCCACTGCTGACGCGCGCGCTTGGAATTGCCACGAGGTGTGACTTTGACAGTGTTCTCCTCAATTGTGAGGGTCACATCGTCTGTTGCGGTGAAGCTACGTGCCCCTTTAGGGCCTTTCACTTCAACAGTCTGACCGGAAACAGAGGCTGTAACACCCGCTGGTAGATCGACTGGTTTTTTACCAATTCGAGACATACGCTTTCCTTAGAAGACTGTGCAAAGCACTTCGCCGCCAACGTGGGCTGCGCGTGCAGAGGCATCCGACATCACACCTTTAGAGGTGGAGACAATCGACACACCCAAGCCCTGACGGACTGTTGGGATGTCATTAGCGCCCATGTAAACGCGACGACCAGGCTTTGAAACCCGCTTCAATTCGCGAATGACAGGGATGCCATCGTAGTATTTCAGGCTGATTTCGATGGCCGGATGGCCGTCTGCACCAGTCGTTGCTTCGTAGCCACGGATGTAGCCTTCGTCTGCAAGTACATCCAGAACCCAAGCACGAATCTTGGACGCAGGTGTCATCACAGTAGATTTGCCACGCATTTGTGCGTTGCGGATCCGTGTGAGCATGTCGGCGATAGGATCAGTCATATCTTATCTCCTTACCAGCTCGATTTCACGAAGCCCGGCAGCTGACCATGGGAGGCCAGGTCACGCAGGGCAATACGAGAAACCTTGAGTTTACGATAATACGCGTGAGGACGACCTGTCAGCTGGCAACGGTTGTGCAAGCGTGTGGCCGAGCTGTTGCGCGGAAGTTTTGCAAGCGCGAGAGAAGCGCGGAAACGCTCTTCCATAGGCTTGCTTTGGTCACTGATGATCTCTTTGAGAGCAGCGCGTTTAGCGGCGAATTTCTCCACCAGCTTT
>ERZ1046740.761-NODE-761-length-25442-cov-16.717533_pt1 | contig 25442 bp, 22 predicted proteins | sample MGYA00383093_ERZ1046740 | MGnify/ENA primary metagenome ERZ1046740 (study PRJEB29581, sample SAMEA5548363) | metagenome | biome: marine; feature: coastal; material: water | depth 25 m | study: Short-term variability in the microbial, nano- and picoplankton... | reverse complement strand
CCAACTCAACACTATTCAAACCTTACTGTTCCTGGTGGTACTAATTATACAGAAAATGAAATAAGTACTCCTGCTATTACACCATCTATCAAGGGACATGCTCAATTTAGTACTGATGAAGGTATTGGTTGGTTTAGGAGTGATGAAAAAACGGAAGATTTAATTACCAATGAAGGAAAATGGATTAAAAACATAACTGAAGTTCCAGACGAATTTACTTTTTCTGGGGAAAAGATATGGAGAGATAGAGACGGTAATTGGAATACAGGTAATAGATATATAGATGATACTGAAACTGTTATTTGGAGATATAATCAATCTTTAGGTAATACTATTTCAGAAAGTAAAAACACAAAAAATACTCGTAGAATCTTAGAAGTACAATCTGATTTATTTCAGAAAGGTAGGGATAAGAAAGATTTAATTAATAAAGATACTAAAACTTATACTTTAACTAATAGAGATAGTAAATGGCAAGTTAATAGTCCAGGTGTAGGTAATGATAGAACCTTATATAAAGAGTTTAATACTAAAGATGAAGCTATGCATCTAGCTAGAAAATTAAATAAAGAACTGAATATTGTTAAGCAAAATCAATTCCTACAACTATTAAACAAAAAAGGTAATTGGATTAATTTCTTCATACAATCTATAGTACAAGATAGTATTAAAAAGGGTTATGATAAAGTATTATTTCCTACAGGTGAAACTGCTGCTAGAGTAGAGGGTCATCAAACTATTGCTAACGAGATTAAAAACATAAATAGAAAAATTAAAAAAGAAAAAGACTCTTTAATAGCTTATGATTCTAAAGGAAGTTCTCATTTTTCAAGTGAAGAAATAACCAGATTTAAAAAACAATCAACAGATCAAATTAAATATTTAGTGTCTAAAAAACAAGAAATGAAAACTCAAGGTTTAGAAAAACTTAAACCTATAGAAGCTTTTTACACTAATAGAGTTACTGATATTCTTAATAAACTTTATACTGTTAATGAAGTAACTGATGAACATAATAATACTTGGAATGAAATAGATATTTCTAATATGCCTATTGATTCTATTTTATTAGATAATTTACAAAATACCCAAACAACCAATTCAACAATTCAAAATTTAATTAATCAAGGATTAGTAACTATTGCTAATTCAGAAACAGGAAAACCTTGTTAAACTATGTCGTGTAATTTTTATTATAAAGGTAAAGCTTTTGCTTTAGAATCTGAACTTCTTGCTCATATAGAACAAGAAACTAAACAATTAAAAGCTAGATTAGTTACAGGTAATCTTACTTTTGAGGAGAGAAATAATATTGAAAATGTAGGGGCTTATTTTATTGAAGCTTTTACTGAAGCAATAAGTAGAGATACAGAGTTTATCTTGGAAAATGATGCTGAATTAAAGTTGAATTTTTTAGCTACTTTTAAAGCTAATACAGATGAACTACCTTTAACAGACTATCAAAAAGCTTTTAATGAATATGTTTTAGAAGAAGTTGGTAGAGATAATAGTTTTATATGGGACAGAATTAAAGTTGTAGCTAAAGCTAAATATTTAGTTGATACTAAAGATTTAGATTCCTTTGAAGAGGGTTTAAATTCTGAAAAGGATTGGGAAGATTATGCTCGTTTATCTGTTTCAGCAGCTAAAGGAATGGATGACGTTAAAAGATATATCAATACACTTGATGTAATGGTATTTGATGAGAACGGTAATGCTACTTTAGAAACTAATACCCCAACAGGTATTAATAATAAATTAGATTTTAATAATGTACTTGGTACACTAATTTATGATTTATATTCAGAAGATATTACTGATTTTGAAAATAATGTAGCTAATTTAGCTAGTAGAATACCTTCTTTTAAACAATTACATAAAGATATATTAAATACAAAAGAACATAAAGGACTTAAAGAAAGATTATATAGTAAATTATCTAAACAATCTCCTAAATCTGTAGCAGTATTCTATTCTGAACAAAACAATAAAATAACTTCTGTTAAGACAGATGTTGAGAATAAAGGATCTTTTCCTCATATTAATTTATCTGATCTTTGGATGGTAAATTCAAAGAATATTATTAATAGAAAAACATTAAAGAATATAAAGAGTATTGAAAAGTCGATGGCTACTTTACTTACTTCTTTGAAAGATAATAATTATAAAGATACTGCAATTGCTCTTAAAAATATTTATGATGAAGTAGGTATAAATGAAAGTTTAGATAATATTTTTAATGCTGTTGTTTATATTAAGCCTGATATTGCTAAACTAGATACTACTTTTTTAAGACCTGTAAAAACTTTCTTAAAAGATTATAAAAAAGGAGAATTTAATTCAGTTGGGTATTATAATAGTCTAGCTGAACTATTTTCTAGTGTTACTTTAGAAAAAGGTGAAAGTTCTTATCAAAATATAAAAGGTAATCAAAGAGTTAGTGGTTTTGATTCGTCTTTTCTTTCAGATTGGTTTCAGCATTTTACTAATCCTGTTAAAGCTAAAATTAAAATAAAAGAATACTTACAAGATCCTTCTTTATCTTTTTCTACTCTTATAACTAAATTAATTAAGAATCCTATAGTAGAGAACAATATAATTACAGACTTTGAAATAAACGAAGAAGCTTTAAAAGAATTTAATTATTTTCTGTACGGAGGAATAAAGAATAAAACTAGTAAACAAGCGAATGAATATAAAGATTTTTTACAGAAAAATCATTCATTAGCAGAATTATTATTATATCTAAATCCAAATACTAAAGATCCTAATTTTGTTAGTTTTAATTTACCTACTCCTAGTGACGGGAGTAATATGTTCGGTATGAACTTTCCTAAAACTAGTATTAATAAAGCTGAATTAGAAGTTATTATAAAAGGTGATTTAGAACAAATTAAAAATACTAGAATATACAAAGATTTTTGGAAAGTTGCTCTACAAGAAATTGTAGATATGGACGATGCTTATAATCTTATGAAAGATTATATAACAGAAAAAGAAGATGATGAAGGTAATGTAATAATTAAGCCAAATAATCTACCTTTAGTTAAAAACTATCATTATAAGTTAAGTAAGAAAAACGGTAAAACTGTAATGGTTTTAGGTAATGTTTTTAAATTTAACAACTTTTCTTGGAAAGATAGTGAGAACACTTATTCTCTTAACGATACAATAAAAGGTTTTTCTTATATAACTAAACAAAATATAGTAAAAGACGGTAAGGCTACTAATCTAGCTTTGACATTAAAAAATAAAGTAGCAGAAATGCTATATTATACAGTAGAAGAAAATCAAGATTATTATGCTGATTTAGAAAAAAAGATTGATAAAAAGTTACTAAGACCTTTAGGAAAGAAAACAGAAAATACTACTAATTTTCAACACCTTGTTGCAGAATTTAGTTTGAATAGATTTTTATTTGATGTTGAGTTTGGTAATTTAATAGGCGGTAAACTTGCACAATACGGTACTTTACAAGAATATTTTAAAAGAGGAAAACAAACTACTGCTTTTGGTTCTAGATACTCTCACAAGAAACAACAAAATAAGTTTCTTTCAGTTACATTAGATTCTATAGTAATTGATACAGTTAATTTTGAAGGTGTTGATACTACTGACGGTATTTCTATAATTTCCGAAGCTAATTACTTGGACAGATTAGAAAGACAAGGAATAGTTAATAAAGATAAAATAGTACCACAAAAAAACTTTTATTTTTCAGCAGCTATTGATTCTACTATAAATAAAAATATAGTACACCAAGTTAAAAACTCTGAAATAGTAGGAAAGAAATCTGTTTTTAAAGGTACTGATTTTGAAACTTTAATTAATTTTATAGAAGAATTCGAGAAAAAGCATGGTATTTTTATTCAACTAAATTTTAGTAGTGCTGAAAAAGTAGGAACAAGAAGATCAATTAAAATTAGTGATAAAAGTAAAAATTTAATTTTAACTGATAGTATAAAAAAGGAGATTGAAGATAATACGATTACTATGAAATATAGTAATTTAAGAAAACAATTAGATACTCCTATTCATAGTGTAGATGAAGTAAATAAATTAGGTACTCAACTTGTAAGAGAAGCGACTTCTAATATTGATGAAAATGGCGAATACAAAGTAGGAGTTTCTTCCCTAACGGGTAAAGAACTAAAAACTCAATTAAATAGTATTAGGTTAGCTAATATTAAAGAAAGTAATAAGCAAGTAATAAAAGAATTAACTAAAGGAGAAGAACTTACTGATAAAGCTCTTAGTGAATATTTAATTAAAGAAGCTATAAAATCTGGATTAGATAGCAATTTTATTAAAGGTTTAGAACTAAATAAGAAAGGTGAGCTTAATCTTCCTTTAAGTTTTATTAGTTCTATTAAAAGTAAACAATTTCTTACTTCCTTATTTACAAATAAAGTAACTAAACAAGAAGTAACAGGACTACATTTAGCACAAGCTGCTAACATATTTATTGACGGAGTTAAGCTTAATAATCAACTAACTGAAGAAGATATAAATGCTATAACTTGGTTTGAAGATTATGACAGAACTAAAGGTTTAGCTGCTGCTAATTTTGAAGAATTAGGTACTACCTATGCTGAAGTTATAATACCAGCATGGACTAAAAGTATGATTAACTCTGATGGTACTATTAATATAGAAAATATGAGTGAAAAGGCTCGTACTATGTTAGGATATAGAATACCAACAGAAGATAAATATTCTGAATATGTTTTTAAAGTTGTTGGAGTATTTCCACAAGGTTATGAATCTGCTATAGTTTTACCTGATGATTGGGTGGCCTTAAGTGGTTCAGATTTTGATATAGATAGTGTATTTATTCAAAGATTTAATTTAGATAAGGATAACAATGTTATACCTTATTTAGATAAATCTCCTCCCAAACAAAATAGTAGAAAAGCTAGAGACAATAGAATTTTAGATATTTTTATTGGTGTATGGTCTAATAAATATTCTCAGGAGCAAATTAAAGAAAGTTCTAATTTTAAAGATGTTCAAAAAGGTTCTAAACCTTATCTTGCTGAAAATTATCATCCTTTCAATAATGTAGATAGATTAAATATGACATCTCTTTTAATGTCTGGTAGAGACTTAAAAGGTATATTTGTTAATTATGTTTCTTTGAATAAATTAGCAAATAGTATTAATGGTATATATTTAAATACTCCTGTAAAATTAAAATTAGACAATGCTTTTATAAAAGAGCATGGATTAGAAAATATAAAAGATTTTTATAAAGAAGATTTTGATGAAAAAACTAAAGTTCTAAGTTTAAGAGTTATAGGTGATAATTTAGAAGGAACTAACAAAAATGTAACTAACAGATTTATAACAAGTTTTCATGCTCAATTAGTAGCAAACGTGTTAGATATTGTTAAGTATCCTATGTCCCCTAATACTAATACTAATACAGCAGGGGTTTTAAGTTTGTTATCAAGTTTAGGTTATCCTGACTATAGTTTCAGTTTTGCTTTAATTGAACAACCTATTGTAAAATCTTATGTAGAAAGTAAGTACTCTTTTGCTATTGATAGCGGTCGTTCTATGAGTGCTAAATCAGAAACTTTAAAGAAAACTCAAACTAATTTACAAAATCTAATTAATAAGAAGAGTAATATAAAATCCAAAAGAAAAGATATTTTAATAACAGATGTTAGTGCTGCAAAAAAGAAATTTGGTTTAAGTGAGGCTTATTACCCTAGTACTAAAGAACTTAAAGATTCTTATGAAAGGGCTAAAATATACAAAGAACTTAATTTAGATCAAAAAATTAATTTTTTAAAGTCTCAACTTAATATTTTCTATTATTATTTAGAGTTAGATAACTTAGCAAAAGAAATAGATAATCTAGCAAGAATTACTTCTTATGATAAAGTAGGTGCTGGTCCAGATTTTAATACTACTAAAGATTTAACTATAACTTATTACGAATTAGTAGATAAAGACATATTTAAAACAAAAGAGGGAAAGTCTATTAAAGATTTAATAGAAAATGAAGAAGGTGTTTACCCTACTTTACCTGCTTTTAAGAAATACTCTAATGAGGCTGCTTATGAATTATTTTCTGATTTTTATTTAACAGAAGATGATATTATAAGTGATTTAAGTTTAGAAATACCTAAAAAACATAGAAACGCTTTTGAAAACTATGCAATCGCTCAAATATTAAGATTTAATTCTTTTTTTAGAGATTTACATACTGAAAATGCTGCTAGAATATTAGGAATACAAACAGCTCATGATGAAATGGATATCAGTGGTGAACCTACTGAAGAAAGTATAGAAAAGTTCAGTATTCTTCCTGTAGCTAATAAATTAACATTAGTTAAAGAACAAATTGCAGATTTATCTGATAGTAAATACACTTTACTTAACTATATAGGACATAATAAAGAAATCAGTAACCATTATGATACTATTTCTTTATATAAAACAGATCAAATTGATACATTAGTTCATAGCTTTCGGGAAATGCTCAAATCTGAAAACCCTTATATAAAAGATTTAGCTTATGATTTAATTAGGCGCGAATACCTAGTTAATGGTTTAACTTTTGGTAGAAATTTAACTAAATTTACACCAGTAGATTTATTTTATACTAAAGGAGAGTATGATTTAGATATTGATATAGCTGATACCCTAAGAGGTTTTAATACTGACTCAATAGGTTTTGTAAAAGATGATTTATTAATAGATTTTTTAAGAAGTAATTATAAAAATTCTGATTTAGTTCCTGTTATTAATGGGACGTTTTGGAATAAAATTACTACAGAAGGAAGTTTTGTTGTTCCTATAGATACTTATAATAAGTTTAATGAAAAACTAAAAACACCAATTTTACATTATGTAGAAGGAGAGGTAGACACTTTAATTAAAAGAACTTGGATTAAAGATGAATCTAATTATGTAACTAATGTAGTTTATACTCCTGTAGGTAAATTAGAAAAATACGAAAACGGTAAAACTAGTTATAATAGTTTTAACAATCTAGATTTTGAGGTTGATCCCGATATAATGTTTGATACTTTATCGGAAGATAATTTTTCTCATATTTTTGATAAAAGTGTAAGAGGTTTAGTAGCTAAGGGTTGGTTAGATGCAGCTACAGATGCTATATCAGAAGATTTAAATATTTCTAAAGAATTTTTAAAAGCTAGAAGTAAAAAAGATTTTGAAACTCTTTCTCATAGTGATTTAAATAATTATATACTTTCAGCTATTAAAGCTAATAACAGTTTAGTTGATAAGCTTAATAAACCACTAGGAACAATGACTACTGAAGAAATGCGTACTTTCATATTTAATGAAATAAAAACTAAATTTGTTGATGACGCTTCTAAACTTTATACTCCTACAAAAACCGTAGAACAACTAAGTCAAGAAGAACTAAGAACTGCTCTTATTAATTTATATACTTATCGTGGGGCAAAAATCACTTTCTTTAAAGAGGCTATTAAAAATATTAATAATGTAGAAGATATTCTAGATAATTCAATAGCTAAAGAAAAACTTATCAGACTACTAACTTCTTTACTTGTTTTTATAGACTCTTATCAAGATTTTGAAGAATTACGTTATTATAAGGATTCTAACAATAAGAATTTATCCAAAGAGCAACAAAGTATTAATAATGTTATTATAAAGATTCAACAAACTAAACCTATAGAAGATGAATTAAAGATTTTTTATGATAAAATAATTTATGATTTTTATAAAGCTACTTACTTTAGAACAACAACAAATCCTGAAGCACTAAACGCAGAAGATAAGGACGCTTACTTTAAAAAGATTTTTGATGATAACTACAGCGATATAACTTCATATTCTGCGCAATTAGATACACCTTATGCTATATCTGATACTTTTATAACAGCGGCATTAAAAAGTATTAAAGAAGGAGTAGAAGAAAAGAAAGCAGAGAGTTATCAACTTAAAAAGCAATGGGCTGACGTTAATAGGATTATAAAAGAAAGAAATATAACAACTGAAAGACTTTTTGAAAAAGATACAGAAGGACAAAAAACAGGTAAATGGGACTTTGCTTACATGAAAAGTGAAATCCCTGAAATGTATAGTTTTATAACTAGTCTAAATACTATGGTTGCTTCAAATGTTGAGGGTTCTAAAAAATCTTTTATTAACGGTGGTCTAATACCTGCTTATGCTTTAGACGGTAGAAGTAAAAAGGTAAGAATTTTAGAAGATCTTTTATCTTATTATGATGAAGATGTTGATACACAATTAACATTAGAAGATAGAAAAGGAACAACATTAAAAAATGTACCTTTTAAAGGACTTAGTATTATTAAAAGAAAGGAAACTATACCTATAGATAAACCTTTTAAAGATGAAAAGACTCCTGCTTATACAATGAGAGTTTTAGAAGATATTTCTATAAAATGGGGGAAAAATTTTAAAAGTTTAGATGAAGTAGTAGCATATAATAAACGTATTGACGCATATAATAGTAAAATTGTTGACCAATTTAATCATGGTAACAATATTAGCTATGATTTAGAACTAATTATGCCTAGATTTATTGAAGAGTTTTCATCTTCAGCCGCTAGGAGAAAAAACCTTATGGAACTTAGGTTACTTATAAATCATCTTAAATCATCTCAATTTACTCCCGCAGGTAAATCAAAAATTTTATCTAAATTAAGTATGCTTAAAGGTAAACCTGTAGAACGTTCTGTAGATGGTACTGTATCTAATACTGTTAAAACTTTAGAATGGTTGCTAGATAATGAGTATTACGAAGATAGAAATAGAAGTAGTGATACAGCAACTAAATATGGTAGAGTACTAAGAAATTATTCTTCTTTAAGAGGATTAGGATTAAATCTTTTTAGTGGTATTAATAACGTTGCTTATGGTGAACTAATGACTAAAATTGAAGCTTGGGCTAAAGACGATTTTGATACTAAAACTTGGAGAAAATCGGGTAAATTATATGTAGGGGAAGGCGGTTCAGGTATGTCTAGTTATATAGTTGATACTAAAAATGAAGATGGTAGTGCAAGTACTAAACAAAGTGCTTTTATTAATTTCTTTGATGTGCTTTTTAGACAAAATGAAGTTCCTGAGAGATTTAAGCAAGGTGCTAAAGAAAGACAAGCACAATCTGATTTGGGTAGAATTATTAGTAAAAATAGTAGTATTTATTTATTTAATAACATAGGTGAACATTATATGCAAAACAGATTGCTATTAGCAATGGCTTTATCACATAAGGTAATTAATGGTAAAATAGTTTCTTCTAAAGAATTTATAGAAAGTAGACTTAAAGTGGTTGATGGGGATATAGAGACTATGAAAAAATTAGTCAAAGAGAATAAAGAAATAACCAAGAAAGCCAAAGAGGAATTTGAGAATCATCCTAGTATATATGAAGCAATTGACTTCGAGAATGGCTTTTTAGAATTTGAAAGAGCTGGTATTTCTAATAAAGAAGTAGGTAAATTTAAAGATAAAGTTATCCGTAAGAACCATAAACTTCATGGTATTTATAATCAAGAAGATCAAAATTTATTATCTTCTATTGAAATAGGTCGTCATGCACTTATGTTTAGAAAGTGGGCAAGACCAGGTTGGGTAAAAAGGTTTGGTACTAAAATGGGTAAAGATGCCGGGTATAATGAATTTACTCAAAGAAGAGATAAAGGTACTTATACTTCTTTATGGCATTTCATGACAGCTAAACAAACTAAAAAAGATGATGCTAATGAAAGGTATGAAACTTTAGGTCAAGCAGCTATTAAGGTATTTATGAATGATTATCTTAAATACCTAACCAATATAAGAACACATTACGGTAGTTTGAATATGGAAGAACGTATGAGAGTTTCTTCTGCATTATCTGAAATAACTTCTATGTTTGTTACAGTAGCGTTATTAGGTCTTGTTAGAGGTATGGGAGAAGATGATGATGAATTTAAGGATAGTATGGCTTATAATATGCTTGTTTATCAGTTAGATAGACTTAAAACAGAAACCCTTACTTATTTTCCTGGATATGGTTGGTTAAACGAAGGTCTTAAACTTGCTGCAACACCTACCGCAACGTTCTCAACTGTAACATTATTATATAAGTTAGCAGAAGCGAGTTTATACATGGCTACAGGAAATGAAAAAGCAGTTTATAGAGGTGGTCTTTATAGAGGTAAGTATAAAGCAAGTATTTATGGTGCTAAATTACTTCCTTTATATACTCAATATTTAAGATTTATGTACCTTAAAAAGCATAACAGAGCGTTTAAGCTATTAGGGTAATTTTAGTGTTAATTGTATGTATTGTAATAAATAGCCCCTTAATGATTGTATTAAGGGGCTTTATTATGTTTATAGACCAGTAGAACCGTAGCCACCTGTACCACGTTCTGTTTTATCTACAGTACCAATAGCAACAAAATTAATAGGTACTACAGGAGCAATGTACATTTGACCTATTCGATCTCCTTTTTTATAAGGAAAAATGTCATACTCAAAGCCAAGTATAGTACCATAATCACCTCTACGGCTTATACCTATAGGTATTCCTGTAAACCTCATTTGCCATTCCCCTCTAAAATCTTCATCTACTTGTCCTGGACTATTATTCATAATCCAATTAAATTTAGTAAGATTACTTCTAGGTATTAAAACAGCTTTATAACCTTTAGGAATTTGAGATTTAAAACCTAACTTGCAATAAATTTTATTAGGTGATATTTTTAGTACTTCTTTACAAATTACATCATAACATGATGCTTTATCGTTTCCTTTTTTAGGGATATAATCGTTTCCATTTTCCCTTTCTTCATATAGTGTTTCTATTAATATTTCCATTTTATAATTTAATTGAGGTTTTCTTCCCTATAGGGCGAAACCAACGTGTCTCACCCTATTTTTAAGTATATTATTTATATTTAGACTTTCATATCTACCATCAGGTAAACAAGACATTAAAGACATAGCTTTTTTAAATCTTCTAGCAATATCATTACAATGAATAATTCTAGTAGCTAGTATATCATAATCGAAAGTCATATTACCTAATCTAAATTCCATAGTGTGTAAATTATTAAATTTAACCCAAGTAGAATAATTATTAATACTTATTTCTCTACTGTTATAAGTTCCTTTATATTCCCAAGTATCTAATTCTTCTAATATCCAAGAACTACAACTAGGTATAGTTCTTCTTATCAAATCTACATCCCACTTATCTGTAAAATCTATATGATAATGAATACCACTATTAGGATTTAAATTACCGTATTCTAATAAAGTATCTGATATTTGCTTTAGCTGTAAAAATCCTTTTAAACCATTTTGGATTCTGAACCTTATTTCTCCATCAGAAGAATAAGAATAATCCATTAGTTCTAAATTTTGAAAAGGTGCGGTTTCTGAAACTAAACACTCTATTTCAAAACCTGTACTATAAGGTATTAAATCTAAGGCAAGTTCTTTTACATTTTCCTCATCTTGTATAATATTAGGATCTTTTAAAATAGCTTCTTTTAAATACATAATTAATATTCCTTTCTTCCTCCTATTTTAGCTTTTTGTTTAGCTGATGTTTTTTTTACACTTTTAGCTTTAGCAGCAGTAGTTTTTTTAACCATAGCTTTAGTCGCTTTTGCAGGTCTTTTAGTTACCGCTTCTTTAACTTTTGCTTTAATAACTTTTGTAGAAGGTTTCTTAGTTTCTTCTTTTTGTGTTGCGATTTGTTTAATAATTTCTTTTTGTCTTTTAATAGAATTTCTTTTATTATAAAGCTCTACTGATTCTTTAATTGCTGTTCTATTAGCTTTTTTAATAAATCTAGCTGAATGTTTTACTCCTTCTGTATCAATAATGATAACATTTTGACCTACAGATTTGAATTTGATTTCTAATTTTTGTTTTAACATTTTTTTATATTTTTATAATTTACGAATTTACCGATTTTGAATTTTTTAATTGTTCGGTAGTACAATTTTTTATTTGAATTTTTTAATTGATAAAGTTCTATAAAGTCTAATATTCTAGCCTCTTTAATAAGCTCTATTAAATTATTATAATTGTGAATAATAGTCTTTGTATAAATTTTATTTCTATTTAAGCATCCTATATAGTATTTTTCAAAGATAGATACAATACTAAAGCTATGTAAATGTAATTCTAAATTTTTGCTACAATTTAAACTATGAAATAAACAACCATAAAATTTTAATTCTGGTTGCATCATATGATTACCGTAAGTGTTTTCTTTATCTTTATAACATTTAGCAAAATCATCTATTTTTTTAGAATATTTATATATTACATATTGTTCTATAAAATACTTAGTAAGATCACTACGGGAAAATATATTAGTAAAAGGTTGTATTTGTTTTACTTTTTTATACTTCTTAATTGTAGTTTTTGAAAGAACTATTACTTTAAATTTTTTAGAAATATGTTGATTTACATTATAAAGAATAGAAGATATATAATTAAAAACATCTTCATATTCTTTATCTTTATCTTTTTCTAAATAGTAATAAATTTTATCATTATTTAAAATTTGTGTTAAAGTAACGCTTGATCTATGTGTAACACTACCATATAGTTCTGTATAGGTTATGTAACCTCCATCTCTTATAAAAACACCACTTTCTTTTGAATAAAAAGACAATGTTTCTTTTCTTAATTCTTCTAACTCTTTAGCTTCTTCTTTAAGATTTTGTACATAATCGTCAGGTGCTTTAGAACTCTCTAAAGAATCTAACCAAGTAATTATATACTTTTTAAGAAACTTAGCTTGTTTAATTAAACTTTTAGTTAATACAGCACTTTCATGATTTTGAAAAAATTCTTTTTTAGTTATAAAATCCAAGTTATAATAATAAGTATCTTGATAACTACTAAAACGATATTTTTTATAGTTTGGAGTATAACCTAGTAAAGTTAAACAATTTTTTAAAGTTATTGTTTTTTTACTAATATGAAATTTATAATTAGCTGAGTAACTATAATGATTAATACCTTTATGATATGTTTTATCATAAGTACTTAAATATGTTTCTGTTTTAAAAACTTTATTCTCTTTAATTGCTACTATAAAATCTGAAGTAGCTATATTAAACATTTTAACATTATCTAACCTTTTTACATCTAAAATAGCTATAAATTCGTTAGTTTTTTTATAAATATTTATAGAATTTTCCAGAGTTATACCTTTTAATCTTACTGATAGAGAATTAACTAATCTGCTTGTGCGAGGTATAGAAACATCTTCATCTAATCTTACTGCTTTATGTCTATCTGGTATATAATTTTTAAAAATATCTGTAAAATCTTCAGTCTCTTTTTCGTCTTTTGTTAAAGATATTACTTTTAATTCTTCTATAGCTAATTTAGCTTTTTCTACTATTTTTTCAATTAAACTAGGATCTTTATCATATTCTATATACTCTCTACTTAAAGGTACAGATAATTCACCTGTATTAAATTTTAAAGCTATAGGCATTTCTCTATAATATTTAGGAATACCGCTAACTATATCAAAATCTATAGGATAAGACACTTCATCCGCTGAAAGGTGCATATAAGAAGCTTGTTTATCTTCTCTGTATAAAAAGTATTTTCCTTTATATATTATATATGCATTATTATGATAAGAATAATCATTAAACACAATGACATCTTTAAAATAAGCTAATTGATTATTTATTTCTTCACTTATTCTATCTAAATCTTTTTCTTTAACAGGAACAGTAATTAAAGTACCATTTTGTTTTACATTTTCTTCTGTACCCAAGTGCATAGCTTTTTGTTCTCCTGCTTCTTTATAGTACAAATATTCATTTTTTATATTGCTGTTAGTAGTTTCTATATTGAAACTATTAGTATAAGACATAGGACTTTTACTACCTACACCCCAACCACCTTTTTGTTTATTATTTTTTCTTTTATCAGATTCAAAAACAGACATAAAAATTTTATTAAATTTTTTATCTGACATACCTAAACCATAATCTCTAAAAGATAAAAACCAATCTTCTCCATCATCACTATATAATTTTATAATAATAGGTTTATCTGTACCGCTTTCTTTATTAGCATCAGAACAATTACTTGTAATTTCTCTAATAAAAGCCCCTATTCTATTATTATATAATCGACTAGAAATAAATTCAATAACCATATCTAAATTCTCTTTAGCTATGGTTGCTTTATTTTCTTCTAAATCTCCTATAGTCTCATTTTTTATATTTTGATTATTTACTATCATCTTTTAAAATATTTATTGTTTTGATTGCTTCCCAATGAACATCATTTATTCGCATATTTAAATTTTTTACAATATAATTTTCAATATGTTCTGATGATACAAGATTATTAGGAAGTTCAATTATATCTAAACTAGAAGAAGGATAATGAATTATAGCAATAGTGCTTTGATTAATTGTTAAATTTATATTCATAATATTTCTTTAAACGTTTTATCATCATAAAAATTAGTATAACTAAATAACTTAAAATTATCTTTAAAATTTCGTTTTGCTCTAGCTTTAGCACCTCTTATAGTTTTCAACTCAAATAAAATACAATTCATACTACCCAAAGGTTCTTTACCTTCTTTGGTAGGTTTGTAAGCATAAAATTTCATCTCCATTTAATTTTATTAATTTGACACCCTTCTAAAAAATTATTACATTCATTAAAATCATTACAATCCCAATCAGTTTTATTATATATTACACTACTAGGATGAGTATTTGTAAGAATTAGATGGGTGTTATTATCTATTCTTTTTTTGTATTTTTTTACTTCACTCCCCCATAATATCCATACTATAAAGTCTCTATTGTTATTGATAATATCTATTGTATTATTAATAAGATATTTCCAACCCAGCTTTTTATGACTATTATTTACACTTCTTTCTGTAGTTAAATTGGTGTTTAAAAGAAATACACCTTGTTTTACTAAGTACTCTAGCCCTTTATCAGTATATACTAATTGTTTTTTAGGACAGGTTTTAATAATAGAACTGTAAACAATTTCTAAAGTTTTATCTATTGTTTCTTTACAACCAAAAGCATAACCATTAGAATTTCCATAAGCTGAAGGACTTGTTCCTAGAATGACTACTTTAATGTTTTCTAATTTAACATCTTTGTAGATACGAAAAACATCTTTTCTTTCAGGATAGTAATTTTCAACATCAGCAAATTTATTAATATATCTAAGTATAGAATATGTTTTTTCTAATGTTTCATTTGTTATATAAGCTGCCCATTCTCCAATTTCTTTATCAAGATATTTTCTAACGGGACTTATGTAATTAAAATTGAGTTCTGTTTGCATAATCTACTATAATCTACATTATCTAATACAGGAATTACATGATAAGTAATACTATCCATATAACTATATATATGCAAAGGCTTTGCTATATAAAAATCTAAATAATTATAAAAAGCCTCTTCTTTATTATAGCGAACAATTTGATCATTATTTATAACAAAATACTCTTCATTTACTCTAGTTAAAATACAAAAATGCCCTTTCTCTTTTTTAGTAGCATAACCTATACCTAAAATAATACCATTAGTAGCACCTAAAAGTTTAATTATATGATTTAATGTTGACCTATACATACTATTAGCTTTACTAATATTATTAATAAATAAAGCCCTAAAAACATAATCGTTTGAAGGGCTTACAAAGTTTCCTAACTTTAATATATCAATAGCTTCTGCATTTGTTATTTCATAAGCCACTTTATTAAAAGTATTAGTATTATTAAGTAAAGTATTAAAAGCAAGAGTAACACAATTATTTGACTCCTGTGTATTTAATTCCATAATTTTGTAATTTACTAGGTATTTTAACTTGCACTATTTCTTCACCATTTTCAATCTTTTCAAAATTATAATCAAAACTAACTATATGATTAAAAAATTCTTTTGGTATTAAAGGTTTACCCTCCACAAATTCAGGTTCTTGAAAAGTAGCATACTTGGCTTTAAGTTCCCCTTCTCTAGCTTTTTTAAGTTCGGTAGCCTCTTTAATAATAGCATCTAATTGATCCCATTCAGGATCACCACATTCATCAAATTTATATGAAGTATAAACAGCTTGATATTTAGCTGTAATTTGGTACAATAAAGCTTCTTCAGGGTTTTCTTTAGTCTTATCTTCTATAAGTTTTTTAACGTGTTTCCCTTTTTCACCTTTATAAACATCTTCTGTAAATTTCTTTAAACGTTTAATAAAAATACCTGCTTCAACAGCACTTAAATTTTCATTAATTACATTTTCTACAAAATTATCTTTTATCTGTGCTACAGTAGTTTCTTTACCACTAAAGCTTAATTCGTTCTTCTCCATTATCTTCCCAATTTTTAATTATTTTTGAAAAATCTTTTATTTTACCTAAAATAGCATTAACTCCTCTTATATGTGCAGTGTAAGAAGACATATTTGGAAAATAACCATCTAAAGGTAATGACCTAGTTGGTTGACCTGCAACTACAACCCTTTTACCTATAAGATGAGCATTATCTCCTTTAGCAGAAATTACTAATTCTCCAACTACAGACATTTCTCCACCATATTGTTTAGCTAAAGCAGAGTTACTGTCTTTAATATCTATAATAAGACCTCCTTCAGTGACAGGAGGAACTCTTTTAGATATAGTTATAACATCAGTATCATGTTGAGTTTCATAAACTCTACCAAACTTATCAATTAACGCCTCGTCACTTAATGTTTTTTCTTTAAATTCTCTTTTAAGATCTAAATTACTAGCATTATCATGTGAACTAGCATTATATTCATGTTTTAAAAAACTATTTTTCATTTTCTTCTTTATCTAATTGTTTAATTTTTTCTTTTTTGCTTCAAATTCATGCAATCTTTGTATTTCGATTGGTTGTATAGGTTTCTGATAATCGGGTTTTTCTAACCTAACAAAGTTCTTAACACCAACATAAACTTTAGTTTTTGGATCTAAAACTGTAATTTCTCTTAGAAATTCAGTAACTTTAATAGAATATGCAGAAGGTGATTTAAAGTTTTTACTCCATATAGGAGAAATAATAACTACACCGTCTTCAGGAATACTAGGAGACAAAGCATTAGGAAAATAACCTAAACAAGTTACTATATTATTACTTTTCATATTTCTATAAAGATTATTCTTACGAATATATCTATCTATGCGATCAAATGTTAATTTACTCATAATCTCTTACTACTATACCAACTGCATGGAAAGGTTTGTTTTCTATAGTTCTTTCATAAAATTCTACTGTAAGCATTTTACCTATTAAATTTTCTCTATTTTTAAGGTATTCGGCTCTTTTAGTGTGTGTTCCTTCAGGAGTAACTTCAAAAATATCATCAGTTAAATCATTTTTACAAACAAATTTACCTAATTCGGGCCTCTTTCCGTCAGGAATAACATCAATAATTAAAAACTCTGCACTTTCTCTCTTTTTTAATTTTACAATAGTTTTAGGTCTTTTTCCAGGTTGATAAAAAGCATTATCATCTCTAAAAATAGTACCTTCATAACCTTGTTGAAGATAGACTTCATTTAACTTCAAAGCTTGTTCCAAATTTTCAACTCTAACAGTCTCTACATGAACAATAGACGAACTAGTATTATTCTCCATTAAGTATTTTAATTGAGCAGTTCTATCTATTTGTCTAATATCTTCTGCAATAATGTCAAAAACATAATGCTTTAACAGAGGAGTTTTAAGATTTCCACTACCTTTTACAGTACTGGCAGCAGCAGAAGTAATTTCACTTAAAATTTCGCCTTCTATATATAACTCTCCGTCAAAAGTTAAATCATAATAATCTTTACCCAATTTACTATAAAACTCAAAATAAGCTTTTTCAATATGAGGAATATTATAAATAACACCATTCTTAGATTTAACATAAACTCTATTATCAGCAAAACTAACACTTATAGTACCCCTATAACCATTAATTTTTGCTTGTGCACCACAAGGAAAATTTATTCTAGGTACTTTGACTTTAGTTTTAACTCCGTTTTTAGTTTTAGTAGCAGTCTTCCAAAACTTTTGACATTTCATAGGAATATAAAAACCGTCAATAGATTTATTAGTATCTAATTTTTCTTGTAATTCTTTTTGTAAAAATTCTGAATATTTATGCAAAGATAAATCACCCAAATCTCTATAATGATTTCTTTCTCTTTTATGTTGCCATTTACTAGTCGCTTCTTTTAAAGCTTGTTCTTTAGCTGTAGTTGCGTTAGTTTTTCCTAAATTCTTACCACTAGTGACCATAAAAGTGTTAGGTATATTATCCATAGAAGTACCATATAAACCACTATAAATGCTAACTTTATAAATATCGCCAACTCCCGTATCGTCATCAGCATATTCATCTACTTTAATTATCCATTCTAAAATTTTATTATTAGAGTTTTTAGAATATAAAGTAGGAAACTGTATTACTGTTCTAATTTTTTCCATTTTTTTATTAATAATTGTCTGTCTTTTTCAATTTCTTTTTGTTTGTCTAAAAAGGCTTCATTATCATGTCCTATAAGAAATACTAATCTTCTTCTACTTTTTTTATCAATAGGACAAAATATACCACCTTGAGGATCTTCTGTTACAAAATTAATATTATCTTCCTCTATAATAGGTTTAATATCAATTCCTGGAATCTTATTACCGCTTACTAATAAATCAAGAAATGATTTACCATAAACATAAGAAATATTACCAATATCGTAGAGGTTTTTTCCTCTATAGGGTAAATCATAAACATATAACTTAACTCTTAAAGGATAAGTACCTATTTTACCAAGATGCTGAATAAAAGGTGTAAAACTATCCTTAACTTGTCTAAAAATAGCACTTATTTGGTTAGGTGTCATTTTAAACAATAAATTATTAGCACTAAGAGATACTTTTTCTATATTATTAGTTGTTTTTCTAACAATTTTTCTATTTGTTTTTTTATCTCTTATAAAACTATTTTTATCTATGTTAAATTTATCTTTTAAATCTTCTTTACCCTGTAGGGAAGAAAACCTTGATTGTGATAATAAATCTTCATCAGTTTCTTTATAATAAATTCTTTTAAAAGCTTTGATATGTACTTCAGTAATAAAATTAGGTATAGTAATTTTAATGGGTAATATTGTTTCTTCTTTCATAAAAATAAATTATGTAATCTTCAGGTTCAGCTTCTAAAGCCTTTAAATAAGCTTTATGTAAAGCTATTGGATTATACTTACTTTCAGTTATATTACCACTATTAGCTGTAAGTAAGTTATCTACTGTATGTCTAATTATTTGATTTTCTTTATCTGGTATAAAAACTTTTTTAAGTTTATCTGTTACAGAATCTTTTACTAAACTTCCAGCCGAACAATCACTTTTTCTAAGCAATATTTGATGTACAAGTCTAACAGATTTTTTGTTGTATCGTGACATTTTTAAAGCTTCAATTTTTATTTCTGTATTAATTAAATCAGAAGCTATTTGTTTATATATGGTTTCATTAACTATCACTGCGTACATATTTTTTTCTTTTGTGTGTGTGATTTTAATATACTTATTTATCATATTTTTGTTTTATTGCATGTTTATACTCTTCTATTAAAGCTCTTGTTTTATCAATTCCTTTTTCTGTAACGAAATCTGATAAATCTTTTCCTGAAAAGTTTACTATTTCAGGCTCTTTTAAAAACAAAGGAATAACTTTGTAATGTCTTCTATGATAAACAGCAGCTAATTTACCTGTTTTATCATAATCAAAAAGACTAAATACTTGTTTACATTTAGTCTTTTCTTTAATAAAATTAATTTCTTTTTCAGTTAAGTAATTAGTCTCACTACCTAAAGCAATTGTTTGAATACCAAAAGATTTTGCTACAATAGCATCTTTTCTGGATTTAGTTATAAGAACAAATGCACAAGGTTGTAGCAGATCTATCAATCTAGTTACATTCTTATTATGTCTATATCTTTCGGATTTATCTTTAAAAGGAAAATACATTTGATATATAACTTCATCGTTAAGAATACCTTCTAAACCAATATATGCTGGTCGTAATACGTCAAACGAATAAGTCCTATTACCATTTATAAAAACACTAAGTAATCTATAATATCTACATTCTTTTAATAAAGCAGCAGAAACATTTAATTTTCTCCACCACCTTAAATCAAAATCTGACATTTCTGCTAAATTATAATCAACTTTAGACTTAATTACTTTATAATTTTTAGGTTTTTTGGTAATAATATTTTTTCTTAAACCGATAGGATTAACTTTAATAAGATTAAAGTCTGTTGCAATTTGTCTTAAAACCTGTACAAAATCCCTAGGATTTCTAGTATCTAAATTATATAATCTACCAATAAAATCAAAACAATCAACATTAAATCTTACATCACCATAATCATTAAATCTTAAAGTACCATCTTTAAAATAAAATCTACAGGAAGGTTCATTTTCTTCTCTAGTAATAGAGTAATAAGCCATATTTAAATCAACTTCAGCTTCTAAATAATACTCAAAAATTTCTACCTGGCTTACTTTTTGTAATATATTTGCTTTTGTTAATTCCATAATATTAAAAAGGTCGTACAAAAAGCACGACCTTTAATAAATGTATAATATTAAATTTTAAGGTAAATCACTTAAATCGTCACTAGACATATCAGGTAAATCATCAGCATTTACATTAGAATTACTATTAGAAGTAGGAGTAGCAGCTATTTCAGGTGTTTTATGGTCATAGTTTTCGTTCCAAACTATATCATGTTTTTGACCTTCTTTAAAAGCTTGAATAAACTTAGGTCTAGCAAAAGGTGATACTTTTACATAATTACCATTATAGGCATATTTTACCCATACTTTTTTAGCAGAACCGTCATCATTTATATACGCAGGTTTACCTCCTTCAACTCCCACACCATTAACTAACTTATCATAAAAGGTAATAAACCCTTCTACAGATTTAATAGCAGCAATTTCTTCATCAGGTACATTTTCTAACGAAACACCTAATGCTTCTGAAACTACAAGAAGCCTATCTCTAAATCTTTCCCAAGCTTCTACAGATTTAGGGACATTTGGGTCAATAGGTAACGCAGCTTTACTTGCAAATACCATATCTTGCAAAGTTCTATTTTTTGTTTTATCTTCTTGTGTAGGAAGTTGAACATAAGTAAATACTACTCTAGGAGAAGCAGCACCTTTCTTAGTTACAAAATCAGGTTCACAAGATATTTTTTTAATCATACTGACCTTAATACCTGGAGTTGCTCTAGGTGCTTCGGTTACAGTACTTTTTGAAAGTAATGTCATAAATTTTTTTAGAATTAATTAAAAAATAAGAATAAAAAAGGGGCTATTACACCCCTTTTAAAAAATTTCAATTTACTAGATTTCTCCAGTGAAATCTTCAGTTACTACTTCTTCTTCATCTGTTTCCATACTCATTGGTGCAGATTCGTCTATAGTAGTTGAAGAGTCTTCATCTTTTTTAGAGAAATCTCTAACAGATTTAGCTACTTCTTCGATAAAGATAAGTTCTCTAACTACATCATCACCAAAAGCTGCTAACTTTCCGATAATATAACTACCTGGATCTTCATCAGTACCGTAACCATCAGTAATACCTGCTACCGCATAATGACGGTTATTTTCAGTATTACCTTGTAAAATTTCCCAAGAATTTTTTCCTGAGAAACTACAATTTGAGTTAATAGAACCACTTAATTTGTGTCCCATTTTACCACGTTCGTCTTCAGGCTTAGAACCTTTTACAATACAAGTTCTACCTTCATAACCTTCAGGATCAAATAAGAATACGTAGTCCCCATTCAATAATCCCATCTTTGTAGCAACTTCTGCTGAAAGTGTGAAATTACCTTGTGTAGAACGTACTACAACTTCTGCTCTTTGATCTCCTGTTGCACGTTTGTTTGAGTGTGCAGCTCCAATTTTTAAATCTAACATTTTGTTTAGAATTTTTAGTGTTTGTTAATGTATATAAAAAAAATAAGTGTTTGCATTTTATTTAGTTTGGTAGTTAGTAATATCAGTTACAGTATTTTCTTCAAGTTCTTCTTCAGAATATACTTTAGTAACAATATTATCGTCATCTACATCATAGATTTTACCTTGAAAATCTAAAGTAGATTGAGTGTTATACATACCTTGCATTAAATCATCTGCAATGTTTTGTAAAGCATTAGATTTGGCACGTACTTGCATTTGGTTTTTAGGATTTACATCCCAAGCACCTGTTTTTCCCTTCACTAGTCCCGCCTTCACAGCAGTAGAATAAAAATATTCCCCAGTAGCAAAAATTTCTCTTATTTCACCATTAGGTAGTTTTCTAAAACGAGAAGCTTCAACAACTGTATGATAATCGTTTAAAAAGACTTTCATAATTATCGTTTTACTCTCTTTTTTAGCTTTTTCTATGAGTAATTTTTTCATACTCTCTTCTTTTAAATCTTCCGAATTAACAATCATAGCAGAATCACCTAGTAACTCTACTGTTTCTTTACTTACTTTATTTTTGTTTTTATAATAAACAAAAAGTTGTTCGTAATCTTTTATGATTTTAATCGTGATGTTATTTTGAAGAGCGATACCTACCATAGCATGAATACCTAAAGAACTACGTCCTTGAATTGGGTAAACTTGTCTAAGAGATACCATAGGAGGAAGACCTACTTCTCTACCTGTTAAAATAGCTGAAATAGCTTCTGATGTAGTAGCTAAAGGAGTAAGTTCTGTCTTAATCACATAATTAGCTAATTTTTCTAAAGCTTCAACAGTGTATTCAAAATTAGACGTATCTAATAAAGCAATACCGCTATTAAGGTTTTTCTTATTATCGTTTTCTTCCATTTTGTAAAGCAAAAATAAATTAATCCCTCTTATAAACCAAGAAAAATTAGTAAAAAATTAAGTTGGGTTATCAACATTTTCAGGTTTTTTTAAATCGTTCCAAATTTCAGAACGAATAAAAGTACCTAAATCAATATTAAGCAATTGAGTATCTTTATTAATTTCAATAAGATATAGAATTTGCTGATGTTTTTTTCTACTAGCGACTATCCTATCATAATATGCTTTCTTTAATAAAGCAACATCTTCGGAACATGATAATATTTCTTTATCATTTACCGTTATATATGTAGGATAACTACGTCTAAGTTCTTGAAAAAAAGTTTCAGCTTCACCAAATAAAGAAGCAAATTTGTCTGTAATACTATAATTAACTACCTTTTCAGTAGTATTAGTAACAGTACTAATTACATCATTCAATTTCTTCTCTACATAACCTTTATCAATAAGATCATTTATTTGGTGTTCTCCTAGTATATTTCCACCTATTCCATTTATTCTGGAGTAGGTGGAAAATACTTCTTCTTCTTTAAAATAATAACAATACAAAAAAGCATACTGATTTAAGCTTAGTCTATTAACTGTACATAAATGCAATAAGTTTGAAATCATAGGTAATTATTTATAAAATTTGTTAAGCGTTCACGCTCGTTGTTTACATAACCAAGACCAATTAAATCAATATCATCTATCCAATACACTTTCCTTTTAGGGGTTTTATATTGTCTAGATTTTAAAGTATCATAATCTTTAGTAGCAACTGCATAAACATTAATTATAATAACAGTACCTCGTTCAGACTTTCTTTTTACACGACCACCTCTTTGGGTGTGTTGATTAGAATTGCTTGAAGAGCTTGTAATAATAGATACTTCCATATCACTTACACTAAACCCTACGTCTAGGGCTTTAGCTGTATGTATTACATTAACTTCTCCTGTTTCTATTTTATTAAGTGCCTCACGTTTAAGTCTTATTTTTCCATATTTAACGTCTTTACTTTTAATTTTACGTATTTCAGTTTCTAAATTACTGTGATAACGTACACTAAATTGTTCTGTTTCTTGCAAACCTTTCAAAACACTTATTTCTTTATTAGTTAATCTATAAAGAGTGTCTGCAAAAACAGTACTTTCAGAAAAAGTAATTATTTTTTTATTAGGAAATTTTTTGATTATATCTAAAGCAATAGAGACTTTACTTTTAGAATGTTGTAGAAGTTCTTTCCTACTTCTAACATATTTCATCAAGCTTATAGCCTGTCTCATTACTTTATTAGGATTATAATCTCTTTCTATTACTACATTTTCTGTAGTATCAGTAGGCATATTAGAATACCAACCTTTACTTTCAGCAAATTCACAAGCAATATCAAAAGGTTTTAATCCGTTAAAACCACTTAAACATTGTGTAACCATATCAAAAGGTTTTTTATTTAAAGTATTTTCAAAATACCCTAAAATTTCTTTAATATTATTAGAATAATTATCATAGATTCTTCTTTCTCCTTCTTCGAGGGAATAACCTAAATTAAATTCTACATAATCAGAAATCCACCCTTCTTTTATAGCTTCATCTTCTTCAACACTATCAATTATAGGTAAATATTGTGCAACTATATGATGTCTTTTAGCATCTTCTTCAAATGTTCCTGTAAGACCAAGAGCAAAAGTATAATTACATTGTTTACCGCTAATAATAGCAATTCTTCTTTGTGTGTAAAATAAATGGAGTTCATCTACTATAAGTAGTAACGGTTTAAGATTTAAATTATGATATAAATAATAATCTACTGTCATAACTTTTATATTCTTTTCATAACCTTTACATATAACTTTTATAGTATCTTTCCATTGTTTTTTAAGAACTGTACGAGGTACAAGGATTATAACTTCACCTTTAGGTTGTTTTCTAAGTATTTTCTTTACTAGTAAACAAGCGGCAAAAGTTTTCCCCATACCAGTTACCCATTTCCATGTTCCTATTCCATTTTTATTAGCACCGCATTTAGCACTACGCCTAAAACGTTCTAAACCTACGAGCTGTCGTGATAATTTATTTCTATCAACATTACTAATCATTTTTTTAAATTAAATTTAACTTTCAACCTTTAATAAGTTTTACAGTATCAGAATCTTCTGACTTTTTATTAGCTAGAGGATCTAATTTTTTATCTGCAACTTTCCATAATCTTAAACCCGCAGCAGTTTTACCTCTTTTGTAATTGTTCTTAGGTTCATTAATTTTTCTAACTGCGGTTTTTAAAGCATTATCTAATTTAGATGTATTTTTATCATCAATTTCAGTAAAAGCAACAAAAGATTGTCCAACTTCCATATCTTTAATAGCATTAAGAACAGCTAAAGTAAATTTAGATAATCCATCTAAACTCACTGCTTCTGTTAAAGGAACATCATTTTCAATTTTAAAATTCATTTTGTTTTATTTTATTTATTTATGTATAAATTAATTTGTAAAGTGTCATATTTTTATATTAAATTGTTAAAAAATATATCTAATTTTACACCAGCTTATGTACTTAT